>JACCDG012036588.1_pt1 | contig 14845 bp, 14 predicted proteins | sample 7442471 | NCBI WGS metagenome assembly JACCDG01 (sample SAMN15323444, study PRJNA562643) | freshwater metagenome | isolation source: river surface water | place: USA:Blue River Watershed | collected 2017-08-17
CAACATTCCGTATGGAATATTCAAAATTTTAACAAAGAACATTAGAACAACGAATGTTGAACAACGAAGTTTAACATAATTAAATAAAATTTCTTCACTGCGTTCGCAATGACGGAAAACCGATAACAAATAACAATAAATTAATCTGCGTCCCGACGCTTCGGGAGCGGTGAATTAAAAATTGCTTCACTGCGTTCGCAATGACTAACCTTGGCGCCCTAGCGTCTTAGCGGCAATAGAACATGGAAACACAAAACGACGAAATTACCCTCAAAGAACTACTCGAGAAAGCCAAAGAATGGTACTATTATTTCCTTTCGCAATGGAAGATCATTGTATTGGCAGGAGTAGTAGGAGCGGCTTTAGGATTAGGGTATTCTATAAGTAAAAAACCAATCTATACAGCCACCTTATCCTTTGCATTAGAAGATGAAAAAGGAGGAGGAATGAGTGGCGCCTTAGGATTAGCCAGTTCTTTAGGATTGGACTTAGGTGGTGGTAGTGGCGGTGGTGCCTTTTCAGGCGCTAACTTGACGGAACTGTTCAAATCCCGCTCGATGGTAGAACAAACCTTGATGCAACCGGTACTAGCAGGTTTAGATACCATTTCATTAGCTGAAATGTATATTCGTACCCAAGAGTGGCGCGAGGATTGGCAAGAAAAACCAAAATTGAAAGCGATCCAATTTCCGCCTTTGACCAAGCGTAAGTATTTTACCAGAGAGCACGATAGTATCATGGGTAAGATGTATGAGGACTTGTCCAAGACCAGTTTGACCGTAGCTCAAAAAGATAAAAAGATATCGATTATTAGTATTGATGTGAAATCAGAAAATGAGGCTTTTGCCAAAGCGTTCTCAGAAACTTTAGCGAAGCAGGTGTCTGATTTTTATGTGGATACCAAAAGTAAAAAAGCCCGAATGAATATGGCCATTTTGCAACACCAAACGGATTCCATTCGTGCGGAATTGAATGAAGCGATTACAGGTGTAGCGGTAGCCAATGACAACACTTTTATGTTGAATCCTGCTTTGAATGTGAACCGTGCCCCTTCGGCCAAAAGACAAGTCGATGTGCAAGCCAATACGGCCATTTTAACCGAATTAGTCAAACAAACAGAATTAGCCAAGGTAACTTTGCGTAAAGAAACTCCCTTAATACAAGTAATTGACCGACCTATTTTACCCTTGCCGAAAGAACGATTTGGTAAAGCCAAAGGAATTGTATTAGGAGGAATTTCAGGTTTGATTTTAATCATTTTTTTTCTATTTATAAAGAAGTCGTTAGAATCAACAATTAAAATAATTAACACAATTTAGAATAATTTAAATTATAAATTTTTAACATATTAACAGTAAACATTTAAATAGATATATGATAGATGTAATAATATTAGCCGCAGGTGTTGGATCAAGGTTAAGGCCAATAACAAATTTAGTCCCTAAATGTATGGTTCCTATAAATCATGTACCACTAATTGAACGTTTGGTTAAGCAATTAACTTCTTTTTCTGATGAAATTAGCATTAATATTGTATTAGGTTATAAATCAGAAATAGTAATGGACCATTTTAAAAATTATGAAATAAATTTTATAATTAATAATGATTATGAAATCACTAATAATATGTATTCATTTTATTTAGCTGCAAAAAACATTGAAGACATTTCTGATATAATAGTTATAAATGCAGATTGTATTTATGATGATGAGATAGTTGAAAAAATGATTCTTACTAAAAATTCTTGCATAGCTGTAGATTATAATTTTTTTAATGATGAATCTATGAAAGTTGAATTGAATAATGGTTTTATAAAAGGAATTGCTAAATCATATAAAAATGAAAATAATATTTTTACATCAATAGATATGTATAAATTCCTTAGTAAGGATTCTAAGAAATTGATTTCTTATGTTGAAAGTGTTATAAATAGTGGAGATAGAAATAGTTGGACAGAGGTTGCTATAGATGTTTTAGTAAAAGACGAAACAGTTAGAATAGCTCCATTATCAATTGATAATTTTAAATGGTATGAAATTGATAATCATGTTGATCTTGAATTAGCTTCTAATTTATTTTTTCATGAAAGGTAAATATAATTTTTTCATATTTGATTTAGATGGTACTATTTATGTAGATGGGGTTCCTATAAATAACATAATTAATCAACTTAATCAACTTAATAATGAAGGGTGTTTTATATTATTTTTAACAAATAATACTAGTGTAAACAAGAATGAATATATCGACAAATTAAATAAGTTAGGATTAAAATTTGTTACAGAAAAAAATGTATTGACGCCAATTGATATATTTTTATCTTTTTCTAAAGATAGAAAAATAGATACTTGTTTTTACTTACTTCCAGAAATGGTAATAGAAGATATTGAGTTAAATGGAGGGCCAAAGTTTAATAATATTAATCCTGAAATAGTTTTAATAGGTTTTGATAAAGAATTGACATATTCTAAAACTCAAAAGGCTTGTGAATTAATTAATAATGATATTCCTTACTATATCACTCATATTGATTTTGCATGTCCTAGTATCTTAGGACCCATTCCAGATTGTGGTGCTATTGCATCGATGGTTTTAAAAACTACAGAAAAAAAATGGGTTAATCATTTTGGTAAACCTGGAAATTTAATGTCAGAAGCTATTTTGAAATTAATTAATAATAGTGATTTAGAATTTATATCGGCAGTATTGGTTGGGGATAGATATTATACAGATATTAAATTAGGGAGATTAATTAATATCGATACTGTTCATGTAAATACAGGGGAACAAAATAAAGTCCCAGAACATGATTCACAACCTACTTTTGAATTTCTTGATTCGTCAAAATTTATTGAATGGCAATATATAATCAAATAGCTTCTTTACCAATAATTTTTCAGATTGGGAATAATATAGTTAGTGAAATAGAAGATATTATATTATCTAAAAATTTACTATTTCATAAGATATTAATTCTTTCAGGAGAAACATTTTCTCAAAAATTAGCTGCTCAAATATCTATTGAAGGTGTTGTATTGAGAGAAATTGTCTATGACAATACATTTTTAGAAGTTGACAGAATTAATAAATTAGTTATTGACAAAAATATTGATTTAATAATTGGAATTGGTGGAGGTAAAGTTCTTGATTTAATTAAAAGAGTTTCATTTTTACAAAAAATAAATCATATATCGATTCCAACCATAATATCAAATGATGGATTGATATCTCCAATATGTGTTTTAAAAAATGAAGAAGGAAGATCGGAAAGTTTGGCAGGTCTTATGCCTTTTGGGGTAATTATTGATTTGGAAATTATTTTAAATTCCCCAACAAAATTTATACAAGCTGCTGCAGGTGATATATTATCTAATATGTCTGCAACAAATGATTGGATTTTCGCTTCAAAAAAGACAAATGAAAAAATAAATGACATTGCATTTCAATTTTCAAGAATGTCAGCACATGCATCTATTAATTTCGATAATATAGATTTAAATTCAAAAGATTTTATCAAAATGATTATACAAGGTCAAGTCAATTCAGGGATAGCAATGGCCCTATCAGGCAATAGTAGACCTTGTAGTGGTAGTGAACATTTAATAAGTCATGCGATTGATTTTTTGAAATTATCTAATAATCAATTACATGGATATCAGGTAGGTGTAATTAGTCTTTTTTGTTTATATCTACAGGATGATTTAAGTCACAAAATTATTAATTATAGCAGAAAAATTTTATTAGATCAAGATATGTCATCTACTTGTATTGATTTTGAATATAATTTTAAAGAGATATTTAAAATTAGTAGATCTATGCGCCCTGGGCGTTTAACAATTTTAGATTATTATGATGATAATAAAATTTACGACTTGTATTTGAGATATAAAGATTATTATGCTATTAAATAATATATTTCTAATAGTAAATATTTTTTGTCCAATATTAATATTTTAAATTATTTACGTGCTATTAAAAATAATACAAAATAAGTTTAATTCTCCGATTGTATCAAATTTCTTTTCTTTAGTGATTCTTCAAGGATCAAGTTATTTATTTCCTTTGTTAACTGTTCCTTATTTGTACAGAACATTAGGAGTTGAGTATTTTGGATTAGTCAATTTTTCTACAGCATTTATTCAGTATTTTATAATTCTTACGGATTTTGGATTTAATTTGTCAGCAACTAAATATATAGCAGCTAATAGGAACAATAAGGAAAATATAGATTTATATTTTAATAATGTATTAGTCTCAAAATTTATTTTGTTTTTAATAGGCTTGTTAATTTTACTCGTTTTAATTTTCAGTTTTGATAAATTTTCGGCAAATAAAACTATTTATTTATTGTCATATGGATCCGTTTTAGGGGGAGTATTATTACCTACTTGGTTTTTTCAAGGAATGGAACAAATGCAATACATTACTAAAATAACGATAGTTACACGTTTTGTATCTATACTACCTATTTTCTTTTTTGTAAATTCTGATTCCGATTATTTATTAGTGCCATTTTATTATTCTACAGGATCTATTTTGGCTGGATTAATTGCTCTTTATTATGCTTATCATAAATTCGGTTTAAGTTTTAATTTAAGAAAAATAGTCTCTATATATGGTATTTTGTCATGTTTGAAAGAGAGTTTAGATTTTTTTATTTCTAGAATCTCTCTTTCAATTTATACTATTAGTAATACTTTTATTTTAGGTATAGTTGTTGGAAATACAGCTGTTGGGTATTATGTCGCTGCTGAAAAATTATACACCGCTCTTCAAAGTATGTATGCTCCTTTAAATCAAGCTTTATATCCTTATATGGTAAATAGCCAAGATTTGAAAGTGTTTAAGAAAATATTCTCAGTGGTTGTGTTGATAAATTGTATAGGAATTCCTGTGTGTATATTTGAATCAGATTTTATTATGCATTTTATTTACAGTTCAATTAACCCTGAAAGTATTGAAGTATTTAAAATATTATTATTTACTTGTTTAATTACAGTGCCTTCTGTACTATTAGGATATCCGTTATTAGGTGCTTTTGGATATACCAGATATGCTAATTTAACGGTAATCATTTCTTCAATTTTTCATTTATTAATACTTTTTGGATTATATTTTTTTAATTGTCTTACAATTTATACCGTGTCATTTTTAGTTTTGTTAACGGAATTATTTGTATTAGTTTTAAGAATTAGCGGAGTTAGAAATAAAATTTTTACAAAAAAAAGCAGTGAAATTAGTAATTAGTTTATTAAAAGTTTTAATTATCTATATTTTAAACTTTTTAGGGAGATTAATACCTAGAAGTCATAAAATATGGTTGTATGGAGGTTTTTCAGATCGGTTTATTGATAATTCTAAATATTTTTTCATTTCTGTAAATGAAACAAAAAAAGATATAAGGCATATATGGTTAACAAATTCTATGCAGGATGAGTCTTTTTTGAAAGAAAAAGGATTTGAATGTTATCAAAGAAAATCTATAAAAGGTATTTATTTTGCTTTAAGAGCAAAAGTTTATATTTTTTCTTGTTATCCAAGTGATGTCGCTAGTTTTTCATTATCTGGTGGAGCTTATTTATTCAATTTATGGCATGGGCTTCCTCTTAAAAAAATTGAATATGATATTAAATCAGGGGTTTTAAAAAAGCAATTTTATCCACAAGGCGTGGCTGAATTTCTTTATACTTATTCAAATCAGCCTCCCTTTTTTAGAAATTCATCATCGGTTTTATGCCCCTTAATATCATTTATAGATATTTTTAAAAGTGCATTCAAATTAATTGACTCTAATATTTGTGTAGCAAATTATCCTAGAACAGCACCTTTTTCTTGGGATGAGCCTAGTTTAATGGCTCATATTGAAAAATACGAACCTTTAGAAATGAAATTTTTAATAGATAGATGTAAACAGTATAAAAAAGTTTGGATTTATATGCCTACTTGGAGGGATGCAAATCCCAATTTTATTAATGAAGCGATACCTGATTTTATTAAATTAGATGAAATATGTAAAAAAAATGGTGTGTTATTCCTTATGAAATTACATTTAGCAACAAATATTACTTTTGATGTAACTAAATGGGAAAATATTCTTGTAGTTCCAAATCATTTTGATGTATACCCTTTATTGCCATTTACCACAACTTTGTTGACGGACTATTCTTCTGTATTTTTAGATTATCAATTACTAAATAAAAAAATCGTTTTTTATCCATATGATTTGGAGGAGTATTTGTCCAATAGTAGAGAAATGTATTTTGAGTATGATGAATTAGCTGTTGGTTATAAAGTATATTCTTTTTCAGAGTTGATTAATTTATTAGAAAGCGAAATTTTTTTAGAGGAATACTCTTCTTCTGAAGGTTTGAAACTTAATGAAAATAAAGAATCAGAGAAGATTGTAAATTTTATAAAAGACAAGATAAATAGATAGAGTCAGAATTGATTTTATTTAATCAAAATACATTTTTTATGCCTTTAGTTACTGTTCTGCTTCCCTGCTATAATGCAGAGTTATTTATTGAAGAAGCTGTTCGCTCAATAATGAATCAAACTTATTCTAATTTAGAAATATTAATAATTGATGATTGCTCTACAGATTCTTCATTTGAAATTATTTCTCGTTTAGCAATTGAAGATGTTCGAATTCGGATTGTTAAAAATGAGAAAAATTTAAAGTTAATTAAAACATTAAATAAAGGATTAGATTTGGCTCAAGGGGCTTACATAGCAAGAATGGATGCAGATGATGTTTCACTACCTGAGCGAATTGAAAAACAAATGATTCATATGTTGTCAAATCCAGAGGTTGATTTATGCGGTACAAATTATATAATGATTAATGCTAAAGGTCATAAAATAGGTTTGTCAAAATATCCATTAACTGATTTAGACATTAAATTAAATTTGTTATTTTTTAATCCTTTAGCACATCCAACTGTTTTGTTTAAAAGTGATTTTATTAAAAAAATAGGTAAATATAAAGAGGAATTTATTAATGCTGAAGATTATGAATTATGGTTGCGTGTTGCTGTAAATGGTGTAATGTGTAATATTGAGGATAAATTACTTCTTTATAGATGGCACGGAAATAATATATCGTTGGTTGGAGGGAGAGAACAAAACATGAAATCTGTTTATTTAGCTTTTAAGATGAATACAAGCATTTCAAGAATGATTTCTTCAGATTTTTTAGATTTTCACTCCAAGTTTGTTTGCATGGGAGGGTGGAAGCAAGGGACGGTTAATGAATTAAAAAGATGGAATGAGTGGGAATCAACTTTATTATTAAAACATATTGATAACTATGATAAAGTTAGGTATTTAATTAAGCTAAAGACTGTGAGTGCAATGTTTTGTTTATTAAAAAATTTTAAACTGAATTCACCTAGAGTATGTATTATGGCTCTTTGGCATTTGATTATAAATCCTATTGTAGCTGTGAAATATTTACTAATTAATATTAAGGTGTAGTATAGAATTATAAAATTGAAATCAATAGTGTTTAAAAATATTAGTATTAAATCTTTTTTTATAAATAAATTAGTCCTATTTATTCTTTTTTTCTTTTTAGTTTACCCTAATAAACTTATAGGGATGCCTTTTGGAACAAGAGAATTAACCGCTATTTTAGGACTGATTTTGTTTATAGTTGATAAATCTTTTGAAGTAGAAAAAAATAAAAACATTTTTTTTACAAAGAATTTTTTTCAGATTTATTCCATGCTAATGTTACTTGCTTTGATATCTTTAGTAACAATTATATTAAATGGTAGTATTGAAATTGAATATATTAGATATTCAATAGTTGTATCAACAATTATTTTTGGGTCATATCTTTTATATTCGCTTCTACTTAAGGTATACCCAATTTTGTCATTTCGGATTATTGCTAAATATATAGTTTTAGTTGTTTTATTACAAATAATAATAGCGCTTCTAATGTTTATATTCCCAAGTATAAATACGTTTTTTTTAAATATTCAGGTATTTAATGAATTAGATAATGAAAAAATTGGAGAAACACTTGATTTTAGACTAATTGGATTTGGTACAAGATTTTTTGGTGCCGGTGTTGTAAATGCTTACGCATTGATACTAATTTCTTTTTTAGTGTCATTTGTCAAATCAAAAAAAGAACTATTCTTTTATTCAATTAGTTTCGTGTTGATTTTTATAATTGGAATGATGATGTCTCGTACAACTATTGTAGGTTTTATTCTCAGCGTCTTAGTTCTATTATTCTCAAAGACTAATAATAAATCAAATAGATTTTTTTTTTTAAGATATATAATTTTAATTGTTATTATATTAACACTAATTATTTTCCTTATAGCACTCCTAGTCCCTAAAGTATTAGAGATTTTACAAGTTGCATATAATTTTGGTTTTGAGATATTTATTAATTATTTTGAAAATGGCAGTGCTGAATCAGAATCTACGAATAGAATGAAGGAAATGTATGTTTGGCCTGAAAGTTTATGGACATACATTTGGGGTGATGGTAGGTTTTATGCCACTGCTGGCGATCCGTTCGGAGGCTATTACATGGGAGTTGATATAGGGTTTATAAGACTAATATATTATTTTGGAGTTTTTGGTCTGTTAGCTTTTTATTGGCTTCAATTTATAGCCGTTAAAATGATTGGTAAATTTTTTTTTTACAAACATAACTTTTTTGTTTTTGTAATGTTTCTGTATATATTGATTTTAGGGACAAAAGGCTTGGCGGATTTATTGTATCTTAATCTTATATGGTGTGTTTTATGGATTAATAAAGAAAAATATTCTTTAATTGAAAAATTATAAATAATTGTATACTGGTTTTATAAAATCATTTTTTACAGAAATTTTTTAAAAATAATATAATGGAACAAACGATCTTAATATCTGTATTAATTCCAACATATAATGTTGAAAAATATATTAGATCAGCTATAAATAGCGTTATTAATCAAACCTATATTAATTTTGAGATAATAGTAGTTGATGATGGATCTTCTGATCAAACATTTTCTATTTTAGAAGAAATAAAAAAAAATGAACCAAGATTAAAATTATTCAAAAATGAAAAAAATTTAGGTATAGTAAAGACACTTAATTTTGGATTATCAGTTAGCAGAGGTGAATACATTGTAAGAATGGATGGGGATGATTTATGTCACCCTAAAAAGATTGAAAAACAATTAGATTGTTTGTTGAAAAATGAAAATATTGCTTTAATTGGTTGTGATGTTATGTCAATTGATGAGAATAATAATATATTGAATTATATCAAAACCTCTCATAATGTTAAATGTACAAAAAAAACGTTAAATTATATCTCTCCTGTTTTACATATTTGGATGTGTAAGAAAGAAATTTATAATATATTAGGTGGATATAGAGAGTTAGGTGGGTCTGAAGATTATGACTTTTTGTTAAGGCTTGATAATCTAGGTTACACTTTTTACAATCTACCATTTTTTGGATATTCGGTCCGTTTAAGGTCTGGTAATACACAAACAACAAGAGGATTGTATCAAAGAAAAATTGTGTACTATATAAGAAAGTTATATGAGGAGAGAAAGAGGTGCAATAATAAAGATTCATTTGATATAATAAGTAGGGATAAGTTTACTAGATCAAATAGGTTAATTGAAAAATTACACTTTATTGCAGTTAAAAATACATATAAAGCATTAGCCTATAAAGGTAGTGGTAACTATTTTATGTTTATTTTTTTCTTTATTTTATCTCTGATTTCACCATATCAAATACGGTTTTACATGGAAAATATATTAGTTAAGTATTATTTAAATAAATATAATTAAAAAATGAAACAGATTAAATTTACTATTCCATTCATAAGTGGTAAAGAAATTGATAATATCAAATCATTAGAAATTAGTAAAAAATATGCCGGTGATGGAGAGTTTACAAAATTATGTTCAGACTATATTTCAAATAAATTTAGTGTAAAAAAAACATTGTTGACTACCTCGTGTACTCATGCGCTTGAAATGGCAGCTCTTTTGATAGATGTTAAGGAAGGAGATGAAGTTATAATTCCTAGCTATACATTTGTTAGTACGGCTAATGCTTTTGTTTTGAGAGGGGCCAAGATTATATTTGTTGACATTGATTCTAATACTTTAAATATAGATTTAGACTCTGTTGAAAGAGCAATAACTCCCAAAACAAAAGCTATTGTCCCAGTTCACTATGCGGGTATTTCTTGTGATATGGTTAAAATGATGGAAATAGCAAAAAAGTATAATATATATGTTATTGAAGATGCTGCGCAAGCCATAAATTCAAAATTTGGGGATAAATTTTTAGGAACTTTTGGAGATTTTGGATGTTATAGTTTTCATGAAACAAAGAATATTCATTGTGGAGAAGGGGGAGCCTTGTTAATTAATAACGATGATTTTATAAATCGAGCAGAAATAATTAGAGAAAAAGGGACAGATAGATCTTTATTTATAAAAGGAGTAGTTGATAAATACACATGGAGAGAGAAAGGTTCTAGTTATTTAATGAGTGAATTAAATGCAGCTTTTTTATACGCTCAATTAGAAGCATGTGATTCTTTAATTTTATCTAGATTAAAGTTATGGAATAAATATTTTGAAATATTTTCTAAAAATAAAATAAACTTAAATTTTGATGTTCTTAATTGCAATGAATTAAGTGTTCATAATGCTCATATTTTTATATTAATTTTAGAGAGCAAGGAAATTAGAGATAACCTAATGAAGTTTTTAAGTTCAAAAGGTATTCAAACAACTTTTCATTATATTCCACTTCATACTTCCCCAGCAGGAAAGGTTTATGGTGAATTTATGGGAGATGATATAAATACTACTAATATGAGCGAGAGAATATTGAGATTACCTTTGCATAATGAGTTAGATGAAAATGATATTGAATTTATTAGTTCAACAGTTTTAACTTTTTTAAATAGTTAATTTAGTTTATGAAAATAGCATTTGTCTTAAATAATTTATCAAATACAGGTACTAATATTGCTACAAGAGATTTAATATATCAATTAAAAGAAAAATATAGTACTATTGAAATTGATATTTATTTTTTTGATAAAGTTAATAACGAATTAAAAATTTATGAGAAAAAAAATCATATTAGTTTTTTTTCTAATATTGACTTTACTAGATATGACATTGTGCATTCAAGTAATTTGAGGTCTGATACCTTTGTGTTTTTAAATAAATTTATTAAATTTTATAATAAAAAAACAAAATTTGTCACATCCATTCATAGTATAATTGAGGAAGATCTTACGTGTACTTATGGTAAATTAATTTCAAAGGTAGTTTCTCCTTTTTGGATTTTTTTAAAAAAAAGGAATGATGCCATTATAGTTTCTTCGGAATCAATGTATTTATATTATCTAGAATCATTTAAGAATAAAAACTTAAGTGTTATAGAATATGGTAGAAGTATAGAACCATTAATTGAATTTGTAATTCCAGAATATGATAATAAAATAATTTCAAAAATTAAAGACAAATACAAGATAATAGGAACTGTTGGAGCTTTAATAAGTAGGAAAAATTATGTGTTGGTAATTGAGTTATTGCTTAAAAATAAAAATTACGCATGGGTTTGCCTTGGTATAGGTGATGAATTTGAAAAATTAACTGAGTTATTAGTTAAATTTAATCTTCAAGACAGAGTCGTTTTTTTAGGTTTTAAGCCTGATTCTCGACCTTATTATAAATATTTTGATTTGTTTTTTCATCCATCTAAAAGTGAAGGATTTGCTTTAGTTATAATAGATGCAATGTCACACAAAGTACCTATGCTATTATCTAGTTTGGATGTTTATAAATCAATAGTCAAGGAAGATATGGCTTTTTATTTTAATTTGAACGATGCAGACTCTTTACAGATTGCCTTTGAAAAAATTGCAAAAGGAGATATTCATCTTAGTTCTGCAATTGATAAATCGTTTGAAATTTATAAAAATACATTTTCAATTGAACAATATGGAAATAAGCATTTTAAAATTTTTAAAGATTTAGTGAAACTTAAAACAAAAAATAAGGAGTAAACATGTGCGTTGTAATTTGTAGTTTAGTAATTTATAACAATAGCAGAAAACAATTATTGCTAACTTTAGATAGTTTGCTTAAATCCAATTCAACTATTAAGTTAATTTTAATTGATAATTCTCCAACTAATAAATTGCAAGATTTAACAAATGATCCAAGAGTCCATTATATACATAACCCGTCAAATCCAGGATTTGGAGCAGCTCACAACATTGCTATCCAAAAAGCAATAGCTGCGGGGAGTAATTATCATTTTATCGTTAATCCAGATATCTATTTTGATGAAGATGTTATTACTCCTATGGTTGAATATATGAAAAATAACTTTGGGGTAGGAATGATAATGCCACAAATATTAAATTTAGATGGTACAGTTCAAAATCTTCCGAAATTACTTCCTAGTCCTTTTAGTATATTATTAAGAAAAATTAAAAGACCAAGGGGGTATTATAAAAAATTTATTGAAAAGTATGAATTAAGAAACGTACCACAACAACAGATATATAATGCCCCAATTCTTTCAGGTTGCTTTACTTTACTAAACTTAAAAGCTATTCAAGAAATTGGGGGGTATGATGATAATTATTTTATGTATTTTGAAGATTGGGATTTGTCTCGAAGAATGCACCAAAAGTATAAAACTATTTATTATCCCTTAGTTTCGGTTTATCATGGATATGAGTCTGGAGCCAACAAAAGTTATAAATTGTTTAAAATATTTATTTGTTCTGCATTTACTTACTTTAATAAATGGGGTTGGTTTTTTGATAAAGAGAGAAAACAAATGAATAAAAAAGCTTTATCTCAATTTAATAAATGAAATTTACCATTACAGGTGTTACAGGTTTTGTAGGTACCAATCTGTTTGAATATTTTTTAGACGAAAATATAGAAATAACATCGCCTGATTTAAGAAAACCCAATTGGAAAACTGAGGTTAATTTGGAGTCTACAGCAATCATTCATTTAGCAGGCAAAGCCCATGATCTAAAAAACAGCTCGCATCCTGAGGAGTATTTTGAGATAAACACAAAACTTACCCAAGAATTGTTTGATGTTTTTTTAGAAAGTAACTGTAGAGATTTTATTTATTTCAGCAGTGTAAAAGCGGTAATTGATCAAACTAGAGATATTGTGACAGAGGAAATGGTTACTTATCCTCAAACTGTATATGGTCAATCAAAGCTTCAGGCAGAACAGTATATTTTAAGCAAATCCTTACCGCAAGGAAAACGAGTATTTATTATTCGCCCTTCCATGATTCATGGACCAGGTAATAAGGGAAATTTGAATTTGTTGTTTCAATTGGTAAATAAAGGTTTGCCATGGCCTTTAGGCGCTTTCCAAAATCAACGTTCTTTTTGTAGCATCGAAAATGTTTGTTATGTAATTCAACAGCTTTTAGAACGAGAGGATATTCCTTCGGGAATATATAATTTGGCAGATGATGAAGCAGTATCTACCAACGAATTGATTCAACTTATAGCTGCTACTATTCATAAAAAAGCAAGGATTTTTGCTATTTCTAAAAAAATAATATCTGCTATGGCTCGTTTGGGCGATATTTTCAGGTTGCCATTAAATACAGAACGATTGAATAAATTAACTGAAAATTTTGTAGTTTCTAATTCAAAGATAAAGACAGCTTTACAAATTGAAAAAATGCCTGTTTCTGCTAAAGAAGGTTTAACTAAAACTATTAAATCTTTTAATCAATGATTATTGAAAAAATACAAAAAGAATTAGTTGCGAATCAATTTGAAATCGTTTCAATAGATGACAAACGCCCTTGGGGTATTTTTTTCGTTATTGAAGAGGAGCAGGCACAAGCTTTTGCTAATCAGTATTTTGATGGTTTAGATGTTTCGACTCTAAAAAGAGGAGGGGCATTGAGTCCCAAAATATTAGTGGTGGCACCAGAGAAACGATTGTCTTGGCAGTATCATCATCGCAGGGCTGAGATATGGCGTGTCATTCAAGGTCAAGCTGGGGTTAAAAGAAGTCCTAACGACAATGAAGGGGAGTTGGAGATTTTGAATGTGGGCGACACGATCACCTTACAACAAGGGGAACGTCATCGTTTAATTGGGCTAGAGGATTACGCCGTGATAGCCGAGATTTGGCAACATACCGATGCCAATCATCCTTCTGATGAAGACGATATTGTTCGAGTTCAGGATGATTTTGGACGATAAGTTGATTTACGAAGTACGATATTGGATATACGATTTTAGCTTCGCTCCGTTTGGCTTCGCCTCGTGTCAAAGTTAGAGGTACGATATTTAAGTGTTAAGGCTAAACTAATAACCTCATAAACAAATTAAACAAAAACAAATGATACGTTTTTTTGATTTTATTTTTTCTTTGATTGGGCTGTTACTCTTAAGTCCGATACTTTTGGTATTACTAATTATTGGGTATTTTGATACGGGTTCTCCTGTTTTTTGTCAAGAGCGCGTGGGTCAGAACAAGCAACCCTTTTATTTGTATAAGTTGCGTTCCATGCATATTGATACAAAGTCGGTGGCTACTCATTTGGCCAATTATAGTGCGGTGACGAAATACGGGGCTTTTTTACGAAAATCCAAATTGGACGAATTGCCACAATTGTGGAACGTATTGCTTGGGGATATGAGTTTAGTGGGGCCACGACCAAATTTATTCAATCAAGAAGAGTTAATTCAAGAACGCGATAGCAGAGGCGTGTACCAAGTAGTCCCTGGTATTACGGGCTTATCACAAATCAATAAAATCGATATGTCCACACCAGAACTCTTAGCCG
>JACCDG011712071.1_pt1 | contig 14843 bp, 9 predicted proteins | sample 7442471 | NCBI WGS metagenome assembly JACCDG01 (sample SAMN15323444, study PRJNA562643) | freshwater metagenome | isolation source: river surface water | place: USA:Blue River Watershed | collected 2017-08-17
ATAGGCATCAAACAATACTCCAGGCAGAGCCAGAAGGCACGACAACTGTTACCCCCGAGTTAATAGTTACGGGGCCTGCTGTCAGGGCGTTTTTATTAGTTCCGATGGTGTAATTTTGAGTGACCACGGTATCATTTTCATAGAAGACTTGATCTGTTCCTCCACCAAGAGCACCACCAGCAAGACCCCAAGACAGAGTTCCAGCTCCATCGGACTTCAACGCATAACCAGCAACAGAAGCATCAGTACTGGGAAGCGTCCAAGTTACGTTGGAAGCAATGGTGCTTGGAGCTTGGAAGGCAACCCAGTTACCGCCGTGACCGGTGGCTTCACCGAAGCGCAGATCCGACTGGTTATCCAGAGTGACGTTGCCGGTAAGGGTGCCCCCAGTCAGGTTAAGCTTTTCATCGGTCAGCTCTTGAATAGCACCTTGAACGTTGTTAGACGCAATTGTGCTATACGGGGCAAAGCTAATGCTGGCTGCATCACCAGGTACATAAGCAATAACCCAAGCAGAGCCGGTATAAACCTTCATCACCGACAGCGTGGTGTTGTAATAAAGGTCACCCGCATTCAGCGGATCGCCATCATTATCAACAGTAGGGTCGGTAGCCTTAGCACCAAGGTAGCGGTCATCAAAGCTGTCAAACGCAGCCAGGGCAGAAGCAGCAGAACTAGCAGCACTGGTTGCACTGTTAGAGGCGCTGGTGGCGCTAGTAGAGGCGTTAGAGGCAGAGGTGGCTGCGTTGGAGGCAGAAGTAGAAGCTGAAGATGCGCTACTAGCTGCCGCACTTTGAGAAGCTAAAGCTGCTGCCGCACTACTTGCTGCGTTAGAGGCGCTGGTAGAGGCGTTAGAAGCACTTGTGGAGGCACTACTAGCAGAGGACGTGGCAGAGGCCGCAGAAGCCGAAGCAGAGGCCGCAGAGGCAGCCGCAGCAACAGCAGAAGCCGACACTGCACCAACATTGCTATCCACATAGTCTTTTGTGGAAGCATCCGTACCAGCAGAAGGAGTACCAAGATTAGTAATCCGGTAACCGCCCATGTTCAGGATACCCGACAACGTACCACCAAGGGTACTAAGAGTGCGGGCAAAGACTTCCTGAGCAACGTAAAGCAGCTGTGTAAAGTTATTGTTCAGGTCAGCTGCTTTGATCGCAGAACCAGCAAAGAACGTAGCCTCAGAGGCATCGTTGTTGGTCTCACGATAAATGATAATGGCAACACCGTTGGCAGGAGCCGACAGGAATTGAATAGTGCTGGCATTAACGAAAACAAATGAGGTGGTGGCCACTCCATTAAGAGTAACCTTAACGTCCGCCTCATCTAGGTAAGAAAAAGACAGGGAATAGATCGTGGTAGACCCATTCCCCGTATAAGTGTTTTGGACGATTGCCATGGTTACTGTTGACCGTAATTGATCAGTTCATTGTAGATCCTGGTGTTTTCCGCTTCGTCAGTCGGACTTAGTTGTTCAGCGGTAAGCGGTTTAGAAAGATTGTATTGACCGCGTTGAATTTGATATTTAGCTTTTCTGATGCCTTGCTCAGCCAGACCCACTTCTTCCACATTGGCTTCCATCTGTTGGAAAGCAAGCTTTCTCTTTTGTTGCCAGATTTCATCAATAGCAGCATAGAAGCGAGGCCACTGTGCTCGATCAGTACCAATATCACCAATGCTACGGTTTTGCCAATTTTTAAGATCTTCCTTAAACCAGGACTGCTTGCGAAGGCTATCCAGTTCCTGACGAAGGCCGTTCTTAGCCATGGCATTGCGAATGAAATACTTCTGTTCTGCTGTCATAGCCCGCCCAGAGGGGGACTTTTCCAGACTATCAGACCAGTTGTATTCAGCAGCCATCAGCATCTTGGCCACAGGATCTTTGTTGTCGGGACTGATTTCAAAAGGAACAAGTGCGTTCCAGGGGCCACCGTTAGGATTACGCAGCGGCTCACCAGTCAGAACATTGATGAGGGGAGGGCGCAGGTTGCGATAACCGGGCAGCGCAGATTGCATAGCCCGATCAAGTTCACCATTGAATTCCCTCATGTAAGGATCAAAGGCATTGGCAGCAGCTCGACGAGCACCAGACAAAGGCAGCATGTTGTTGCTCGTGGCCAGGATACCTTTAAGTGCGGTGCTTCCCTTAAGCAATTCGCCAGGGTCGGCCATAACGGCAATAGCTTCCAGACCAGCAAAGTAGCTCTTTTCGGTAAGACCAGCAGCAATAGCAAGAGCCATCTGTCCGGTAAGAGTTTCAAGCCAATCTTCATTCAACCCCATACGAGCAAGCATAGCAATATCTGCCATACCAGCCAAGACGTTGTTCAGAGGCTCTAGTCCGTTATAAGAAACCCAGTTACCACCAATGTTGATGGATCGGGGTTGAATGTCAAGAGCCTTCCAACGAGCACGTTCGCGGGCGTCCACAGGCATGTTACCGGTGGTCAATCCAGCAGCACCAAGCATCAAACCAATGCCAGCACTAATGGCTCCAATAGCTTCCCTGCCTTCGTATTCCGCCACCCGTAGAGCGTCACCAGACTGTTTGACAGCCAGATACTCACCGGCATACTTACCAACAAGAGGGGTAAACTGTGCCTGGTAGCGAATAATGTTTGCAGGGGTACGAAGGAACGGAACCGCAACACGACCAAGAGGACCAAGAGGACCAAGGTTTTCCAAGAACTGGCTAAGGCCATTAACAGCCCTGCCAGGGTCTTCTTGGAAGGTACCAATTTCAGCATATTGTGCAAGTCCCTTTGCTTTAATGCGGCCTGTTTGTGGGTCAATGCCTTTGGAGTATTCAGCTATGTATTTCTGAGCCAGCTTATCCACATCAAGAGGATTCTTGGCTTCAGTCATGGCTTGATACATTGACTGCTCAGCAATCCGTTGACGAGCCAGGATGGTACGGAAAGCATCATCAGTGCTCATCAGCAGACGACTGGGTAGATCCAACCACTGAACCAAACGGTAGTGTGCCTTCAGGAAGCCAACTGCCCTCTCCTCCGTAGGAGTAGCAGCAATCTTTTCAAGCGTTTGAAGCATGGCTTCGGTTTCAGCCCGTTCAATCACCTGACGCGGAGTCCAGGTAGCAGCAGTACCACTCTTGAATGTAGTAACACCAACCTTAAACGCTTCCGCCGAACTGGTCCAAATGGCGTGGAGGCCGGCCACAGCAGCACGAGTCAATGCCGGATCACCTTTGCGGGCACCCATGATGGCAATGCTAACAGGGGCCTCGATAAGACGCACAGACGCACTGAAGTTACGAATGATGGTTTTGGTGCCAGACAGAATGCTGTTATAGAACATTCCCATCTGGTTTTCGCCAAACACCTTCATGGCCGTACCAGCAAAGGTGACGGTCTTAGCGGGGTCACCACCAGCAAGGACCATAGCACGGACCATTGCCCGCATCTCATCCTCAGCCTTAGGATCACCCATGCGCTTCAGGTTCTTGACTTTATCTGCCCACTTTCGCAGGTCACGGTTGGTCAGAACATCTTCACCTTCAAATTCACGCAGTGCTTGAGCAGCCTCACCGCCATCCATAGCGGAGCTGATCTTCACCTTAAGGGAATTCAGACTGCCACCATAGAAGTTGGTACCAAACTTATACACCTCAAGCATACCAACCAGACGGTCAATAAGACGGTCAAAGTTGTTGGCTCCAGTGATTTGATTGGTATCCAGATCCTCGGCAACACGAGCAATGTCGTAGATCTGAGCAGCAAGGTCAGAGATGATTGCCTTGGCAGCAACAAGACCTTCAGCAGATGGGATGTCGGTGCCTTCAAGCGTACCGCCAGCAGCACGCAACACTGACCCCGCCACATCGGTAGGATCTTGCATTACCTCATCGACGGTCTTAAACGCATCGTTAAAGTCTTGATAAACACGAGCTGCGTTACCAACAACCTCATCAACCGTCTTACCTACTGCTCTGGAGATCTTGCGAACATCTACCTTTTTGCTAGCATTCTTGATAACCTTTTCAACACCCTCATCAAGATTCATGATCTTAAGTTGGGCATCGGTCATCACTTTACCAGAAGCACCGTGAGACACAACACGACCAGGTTGGAATCCAAGATCCTTTTCTGTGCCTTTGAAGCCGGTCTCTAGCTGGTCTTGCTTTTTAACAACATCATTGATGTCAGCAACTCGGTGTGCGGCTTGTGTTTCCCAGAATTCATAGGGAACATCATCAGCACCTTCGAAGATGGTATTTTCAAGGTCAGCCTGAGCAAGGCGCACCTGATCCAGTTCTTCGGTCAAAGTCTTAGCAAGGTCATCTTCTGGATCCAGAGCATTGATGCGTTCTTGGAGAGTTTGTTCCCGTGCCATGAGTTGGTTCATTTCCAGCTCTTGAGCATCGGTCCACCGAACACGTTCGGCTTCCTGGGACACAGCATCAGCTTTGGCCAGTTCTTCAGACTTGTCTGCCGTAGCTTTTACGCCAGCAGCAACAGCCTCTTCCTTGCTACCACCATTGTCAATGACTGCTTTAGCTGCCTTCTTGCCAAAAGCAAAAGCAACCACAGCATTGCCAACAGCATTAAGGGGACCACCTTCAGCAACCGACTTGATGCGGTTAATCCAAGGGTTATCCTCCTCTTTGGCAGCCAGGGCAAACACAAAGTTATCTTGCCATTCTTCAGGAACCCACGATTGGATCATGGAGCTGAAGTTACCATCACGAGGATCGGTAAGGAAGAAGTCTGCAATGGCACCAGGGACAAGGCCTTCGGTGACAAGACGCTTTGCCTGTGCTGCAACTTTAGCACCACCTTTCAATCCAGCAGGAATGGCAGTGGTACCAGCTTTTACCCCAGGCAGGGGAAGACGAGCTGCTGCCCTAGTAGCAACAATAAATCCAAGAATTTTAGCGGACGCTTTACCAACCTCAGTCTTAGGAGTAACCCCAAAATCATAGGCTGCTTTAAGATATGTATCCGGTTCGCGGTTACGATTAACAGTCAGGTCAAGAACAGGCTGGGTAGCCACGTTAAGGACACCCTCTGCCACGCTAGACACGCCCTTGAGAAGAACGTTCTTGGCTTCCGTAGCAGCTCCAGCAGCAGCTGCAAGAGGGCTACCTTTATCACGTTGTGCTTGAACCTTACGACCACGTTCCAGGGTCTGTTCAATGTCAGTGCCGAGATAGGCATCAGCAGTACGAGCAATCGAACCAGCCGGATCTGCTATGAAGGTAGCAAGAGGGGCAGCTGGATTCACATACTGAGCGTTGAGCTTGGCTTGCCTTTCGGCTTCCCGCTTCTTTGCTTCCTGATCAGCCTTAGCCTTGGCAGCTTTTTGTTGAGCTTGGCGCTGAGTTTCCTCGCGTTTTCTGGTTTGAGTAAAATCTTCAGGAGCCAGACCTGTGGCCCGTCCGGGTACAATTTCAGCCATTTGTAAGAAATAGGGTCTCCTCCCTCAAGAGGATATGGGTGGTAGTTGGTGTGAAGGACCCCACCCCGCAGAATAGGGTCCTATGTTCACATCCGATTATCGAAGCGATCCGGTTTGAATACGACGTGCGAGTTCACGCCGAAGCCTGTCGAAGTTCTTGTATCGAGTCATCGACTTACTGCCTTTAGGGGCTGGTGCAAAGAAATCAACACTGGCTATAGTTCCATCCGCAGATCGAACATTTCCAGTACCTCCTTGTTTGCCAATAGCCGTACCGGCAGAGATCCTATCTCCAGGTTTGTAATAGACTTGATCGAGGTGGCCATACAACACATCCACTGGATTACCAGTCAATGGATCAATGGATTCCACCACAACATAATTGCCATAGCCAGGTTCTTGGCTCACTTCCTTAACACGTCCAGGCAGTACTGCACCAAACTGTTTATCGGCAAACCAAAGATCAAAGCCAGGCTGACCAGCGGAATTCTCAAAGTTAATTGATTGAACATTACGACTGGTCATATCCACCGACTTTCCCATTTGGGACATACGCTCCTTACGAATGTTACGAAGGAATTCAGTCACCGTCAAGGAAGGACGATTACCAGCAGTGCCTGTATATCGGCTACCACCGGACATATTACGGGCAGCAGCCCATTCGTTTGAAAAGTCTTCAACAGCACCACGCAGATCATTACTCTGACCATTCAGGTAACGAGACAAACGAGTGCGGTTATTGGCTCCATTAAAGAGAACCGCTTCAAACATACGGTCCTGGGTAGCCTTATCAAATTTAGCAGAGTCAGGAATACCGGCAGCTGCTGCTACAACATTGAAGGTAGGCCCAGTGAATTGATATGCCCCAAGAGCATTATAACCTTGTTGATACAGGCGCTTGACCTGACCAACCGTCATGTTGCTGAGATTGGGAACACCACCGGGGGTATCACCTGCCGTACCACGGTTTGCACCATTGTAGGCCTGTCCACCACCTTCTGCTGGAATCAGAGCTGCCTTGAGATCTTCCAGGGCTTTCCCCGCTCCTCCTGGTAACTGTTGCTGGCTACGGGTTGCTCGAATGCGTGCTTGTGCCAATCGAGTAGTAGCTCGAATCCTTTGGGCAGCTGAAGCTCTGGGGTTGGCCAGAATGGCAGCAGAAGAAGGGTCGAGGCGCTGGTTTTCAGCGTACCTTGTTGCAGCAACGTTTTGACTTGTTGGAGTGTAGGAAATACCATACTTTTGTGCTTGTTTAATTAGGGCAGCCTGCGGCGATACATTACCTGATTTGGCAATCGCAACCAGATCAGCAGACGGTTGTCCTCCATTATTCAAGGCATCAATGTTAGCCTGAATTTTATCTTCCGATAGGAGTGTATCACGATCAACCGAAACCACAGGGGGAAGTTTGCTGAGAATCTGTAAGGAAAGATTCTTACCACTAGGTCCACGGCTGTATTTAATAACAGCAGGGAGACCAGTACTTACAGCAGGCATTTGAAGACGACCGTTCTTTACCGTAGGACGGAACCGATCAGTCTTAAGTGCATCAACAGCTTGCTTTTGAATAAAGGTTTGAAGTTGGGCAGAACCAATGGTACCACCAGCGGCTCTCACTTCTTGAAGCTTGGCAAGAGCGGACTCTTGAAGTTCATCCGTTAGTTGAGCCACCAGCGGCAACGTCTCATCCTTAAAGCTTTCAAAGTTACCACCTTCACTATTGATAACAGTTCGGAGTTGGTTGCGAATAATTGCTTCAGTACGAGCACGAAGTCCTTTTACAACTTCTTGAGAATCATCATCTGGAAGACTAGCACCAGCAGCCTGAGCTGTTTCCCTGGTAATGTAGCCATTGTTTTCCAGTACCGCCAGCTCGGAACGACTCTTAATCGAACCGTTAGCAACGGCATCCATGATCCTCTTTTGGTTAAGGGCGTTATAGTTACGACCCTTTTGACGGACACGATTCAGAGCCTCAACAGCTTCTGGATACCGATCCGTAAATTTCATCAGACCTTGCTCAGCAGCATCATAGGCTTGCTGGCTTTGCTGTAGGTTCTCAGTTTCAGCCGAACCATTGAAGATATTTTCAATAGTTCTAATTTCATCCAGAGCAGCCTTCTCTTCTCCTTGAGCAACCTCTTGACCAGCATTAGCAATGCGCTTAGAGGCCTCTAGGAACTCCTCAGGGAAGCGTTGGGCAAAGGTGCCTAGCTCTGGCTTGTCTGGGTTGATGAGCTGCCCTCCAAAGGATTCCAGGAGGTTCTGAGCTTGTTCTGGTTGAGCACCACTGAGACCAGTGATTTGACTGAGGTAACTTTCAGCAACAAGAGCGTTTGCTTTGCTCCAGTCACCGCCTTCGATCACATAAGCCTTTTTAAGGTCTTCGGCCACCATCTGTGGACCCAGGGTTGGATCAATGAGGCCCGTAAACTTTTGACCAATGTTAGCCCTAAGTTCATTGCGTTCGTTGTTTTCACGAACGTTACGGATCTCTTCAACCCTAGAACCCAGCAGCTGTGCCTTGAGGCGGCTGATAGTGGGGGTAACATGCTCAGCAATAACCAAGGGGTTGAGGCCTTCCAGACCTGCCGCCTTGATGTATTGTTGAAGACCAACCTGCCACACAGCTTGAAGTTCCAGTGAGTCCTGGACGGTGCGGGGCGTTACAATCTTGGTTCCGCCTTGGCCATCAGGAATCGGAACCTGAACATCAGACTTAAGGTATTCACCAAGGATAAAGGCAGCGTTAGATGCGGCAGCCTGTGCCTTACCTACAGCCCTACCCTTGGCTCTCCATCCACTGACTGCTGGGCTTTGGTTAACAATAGTCTCACCAAGACCAGGATTGGTAGGGGCAAGGTTATTGGCTTCAGCAATCGTACCAGCAGCTGCGTTATCAAGTACAGCCGCTTGTTGATTGAAGTTAAGAAGAGCGTTAGGGGTGGGGGTCAGATCACCATTGAGAACATCAGCAATGCCGAGGTTATAATCTTCTGTGATCTTTTGTTGAGCGGTATCAGCAAGAAATCCCGTCAGTGTTTTACTAAACTGACTTAAACCTTCAAGGGTACCGCGCTGGTTTTGAAATTGAACCTGAGCAGCATTGTTAGACTGCTCAATCGCCCTCAAGGTTTCCCTAAGGGTGTTTTGACTTTGATCTACTGCTTGAACAGGATTAAACCCAGCAGATACACCAGGACCACGCAGTTCAACCTGAGGCCCAGTAGGAGAATAGATTTGTCCCATTTATCTTATGTTTTTGCGGGTTTAAGGCTACCAAACGTAGCAGCACCGCCAGCAATCGAACTGCCAATTCCTCCAACCAATCCAAGAGCACCAGGACCAGGAGTCCCAATCGGGGCAGTGGGTTGAATCATTCTGTTGGATTGAGCCACATTTTGAGCACTTTGAAGTTCGTTAAAGATGCCCGTGGTGGAGGTAAAGTAATCTTGCTGAGCATAGCCAAGGTTCTGACCAAGAGTAGCCAGGTCTCGACCCATTTGCTTTTCAGGATCCGCCATCAAAAGACCAATCGACTGACCAGTACGACCAGAGGAAAGGATAGTACCTTGTTGGCGAAGACTTTGAATGGAAAGCTGCTGAGCCTTTTCTGCTGCTTGCCGATATTCGGCTTGAAGCTTTTGCTGCTCAGAAACGTATCCACGATTGGCTGCTTCACGATTCAAACGAACCTGTTCAGCATAAGCCTGTTCAGATTGACGATAAGCCTGTTGCTGCGCTTCGTATTGACGCTGAGCAACAGCATTAGCATAATTAGTTTCTTGCTGAGCTTGAGTATATGCTGCAATAGATTGGACAGACCCAGCAACGGCTGATCCAATCGCGGTGACTACAGCTAAAGCTCCGGCTGGGATGCACATGGCATTAGTTTTGCAAATTCAACGTAGGTTAAACGATCAGGACCAACAGTTACATAAGACAGCCGCTTGAATCCAAGAAGATGAAGCAGCTTGAGGTGCATAGTATTTCGTGGGTCTGCTATGTTATAAAGCATATCGAAGCCCTGGATGGAGTTTACCCATTTCTTGGCTTCTGTAAAGAATAACTTTGGATAGGGGCGGACATCGGGTGTTGTTACCATCCAGATGGCTCCGCATTGGGCATCTGTTCTGGATACCCCCGCTACACCACATATCATACCCTTTGGATTCCAAAAGGTTACTGCGGTTTCCGAAGTCAGTACAGAAAGAGGGACGGCCTCAAGTGGAGTACACCCAAGGCCGGTTATTTCCCTATGGTCTTCTGGTTGAAGGTTTTGAGCCACATAAAGTGCATCATGATGCGTGGCTGGGTGGATCAGCGTTTTGCAGATCATACTGCTTTAATGCCTTTGTTGTTAAAGGTACCTTCCCAAGTCACAGAAGTAAACGAGGTGGGGAATGGGCTATCAGCCACAAGTTCAACTTCAACCTGGTTACCTTTGGCCATAACAGGAATCTTGTTCTGAGGGTTTCTCAGCATTGGAATACTGTTGGCAAGATACTGGTTGCTGATGATTTGTGGAAGAGATGCAACATATTCATCACGTCCCTGTGCTCGCACCTTAACAAGGAAGGGTCCAGAGTTGTAGCTGTCAACCGACATACGATTGATCATTGGAACATTCAGGGTATCCTTACGTCCCTCGGATCCTACCACATAGAAGGCAGGCAGCACAGCATCGGCTTCAAACTTGTAACCAAGAGCATACCGCAGAGTTGTATGGTCACCCTCAAGTTCCACATAATACCTTTGACCAACCGGCTGTGCCAGGTCGGTTTGAAGGGGCAGTTCTTGAACAACGCCAGGTTGAAGGTAGCTTAGACTGACAAGTACCGGCTGTAGGTTGGCATCTTCATACCCATCCTTAAAGCAGAAGCGGGTGGTATCGGTGCCAGCAAAGTAGACCTTGATGGGGTTGTAATCAAAGAGATCCAACCGCAGGTCAACGAACTCATCGTCAAAGAATACCGCACCACCAGGGGTATCGGTCAGCAGGTTAACTTTGCTGAGAACGTGGCCATTGTCTTGGCTTGTGACAATGTAAAGCGTGTCGTGGTTAAACTCATACGCAATTACATTACCAGGCAGCGTCCACTTAAACCAAGAAGACATGATCCGTTCAGTTCCGTTGTTGTAGAAACGGAAAAGATACAGAGCAGTCGGATCTTGGTTGCTGCTGATGGCAAAGGTAGCAGCAGAGGTGGTAACCTTTAACGCCCGCACATCAGAAGGCAGGAACGTCGGTACGTTTCTACTAATCTCAGCAACAGCAGGACGAGTGGCCGAATCAGAAACCGCCATCTCAAACACGCTAGTGGCTGTATCATTCTGTTCAATGAATACAATACTGGGACCAATGTCCACAGGAGCCACACGAGTGCTTAGGCTATAGCTAGACAGAAGGTTGATTTCAGCAGTAGCCGCAGAGAATGCTTCGGTTGTGGTCTCAAAGATATACTGGGCGTTATCAGCAAACAGAACCAAACCACGAGGCGCAGAGACCGCATGGGTTAGTTTGATTGGATTCAACGAACCGCAGGAAATATCAATCGGATCACTATCCAAGATGGTGATAACTGTTCCAGCAAAGAAGTTGAAATAGTCACCTGCCTGGGATGTTATGACGTTCTCATTGGAGGTGAAGATGATGCGATTCTTAAAGAACGAGATGCCATGAATCTTACTGCCAACAAACGAAGGCATTGGATTGGTCTCGGCATCACCCACTTCCCGTGGCTTCCAAAATAGCTTAGCAATGGAATCTACATTGGAGGTCACAGACGCAACCGTATCCACGCGGAAGGTATCGCCCTCAGCATTGGTAACAATATCCAAAGCAGTGTAGCTGCGACCAGCACGGCTAATGCTAACGCCATTGATCACACCAGTCACGGTGGTGATAATCTGAACCCCAGCCTGTTGGCGAAGGGCCACATTAGGCGCACCAGAAGCTACTGTATTATACGAACCAAGCACATGATACTGGTTGTTGGCAATGGTAAACACTGCGTCCGTACCAGCAGTTCTAACGATTTGTCCGTTAAAATACCAGTTGTATACCTGCGTACCGTCTGTGTAAACGATGCGCTCCACATAGGTAACTGGGCTAGGAACCCAAGGCACGTTTGTGGTGGTGACATTGGTCGTTGTGCTGGTCACCTTAAGACGCAGGTTAATGCCAGTACCACCATACACAGGAAAGCTTTGACCAACCGCATACCGACCATTACCCGAAGTAAGGATAGAAACGGTCTGTGGAACACCAGTTACCGTAGCCGTAGCAGGGGTAGCAGTGGCTGACGCCTCATCCAGCTTACGATAGGTAAAGGTACCGTTTGCTTCCCGAATGATGGCGTGAGGCATGGTGGATTCGTTGATGGTTTTGACCACGCCACCAGCAATGCTTTCTTCCCAGATACCAGTACCTTTAGCACTGTTGTCGCTGGTTTGAAAGATCACCCAGTAATCATCACCATCAGAGTTTTCCGACGCCAAGATCTTGATCTTTGCTCCATCCAGAAACTGCCTGGGAAGCTCAGACACCGTATTGACAGTGCCTTTATACGCTTGAATAGCACCACCACTTTGACCACCTTTTGCTTCAAGAGAAAAGTCAGCATTGTTGGCACGACGGATATGAATCGTGTTACCAATAGCTGTGGCTACATAAGCAGGGTTTGCGTTGATAGAGCTAACAAGGTTGCTAACAATATCATCAGCATTAAGCTGTGTGGTAGCGGTGGTAGGGGTAGCGTAAGAAAAGGTGTTGGTGTCAATGATAACCTTGTACGTCGTAGCATAAGCCACAACACCAACCGTAACAAAACCAAAAGGAGTCACGGTTGCAGTCAGGTCACCGGCATTTTCAGTAACAGTGATCTGCCGATTCAATACAAAAGTATAATCATTGATCTGGAGTACTGCAAGATCAGATGAATCTGTATGTGTTGCGTAGGTAGTAGCAGAAGCAGCAGGGGTGTTTACCGTCTGCTCAATACCACTATCAGCATCCCAGATTCGCAGCACACCAGCATTGGTAAACTGAGCCAGGTACTTCTCCTCATCATCCCTAAAGATGGAGAACCAGGTACCACCATTAGCGGCATTGGTCAGCTTACGAATGCCACGAAGGCCAGGCCGTTTGGAAAGCCCGAACGTCGGATCAGGATAGTAGTTAGTACATTCCCGCAGCTGGTTGTTCAGCTTGATCGAATCAGGCTGCTGCGAGACCCCACCAACAAGGTTAGGGATTTTCTGGGAGATCGCAGCCATTATCGTGCAATAGCTCGGAACGGAGTGTAAGAAACGTAGAAGTTCTGCCCACTTTCAACACCAAAAATGTTTACATCAGAGGTGCCAGTATCATAGGCAATACAGTTAGCTCGCAGGTTAGCTTCGTCTTGAGCGTTGAAGGTCACCATTTCCTGGGAACCCAGGGCTCGACCAGCAAACACCCGAGTAGCGCGTTGAGTAATATAATCTTTAAAGACCTGAGGAAGATCTTCAAAATCAAAAAGCCAAACAACATCGCATTTCACGGTGCTGTTAGCAGTAAAGGTGTAGGTGTGCCCAATCTTATCGTAAAGTTTGCCATCTCTAAGTACAGTTTGATATTTTTGCGTATTCGAATATTTGTTATCAGAAAGTTGCAGCACATTGACTGGCACAAAGATCTGACCATTAACATCGGCAGTGAAGGGATAGTTGACTTCAGTATTGAAGTGCCAACCTTCGCCTTGAACTTCCCGATTAACGGCATCAAGGATTGAGTCCGCCAGGGCGATTTCGGGATTAGAAATGTCAAGGGAAACAACAGGGGCTTGGCCAATGCCAGACAGCATTTGATTAATGGCCTGGAGTTTTGTGGTCATGGTTTAAATAAGAAAGGGCTCGATGAAGATTAAATTGATTGTCTTTAAAATAACCCAGACCCATATTGCAGCAGTGACATAGCAATCCTCTTACTTTACCGCTAGTATGGCAATGGTCTACATGCCAAACATTAAAGCGACCACCCGGACTTGTTGTTTGGCAGATCGCACAGCGACCGTTCTGGGCCTTGAGCATCTGCTCATAGTTTTCGGGTGTTAAATTGTAATTAGATTTTAATTTCCACTGGCGTGTTTTATTTTTATTTACTTTTGCATAGATTGAGCTGTGCGTCTTTTGACACAATTTACAAGACGATTGGGCTCCATCTTTCGAGTTAGCTCTTTTATAAAAATCAGTTATTGATTTTAAATTTTTACATTTAGAGCATACCTTAGCAATCATTAATTAAGTAAATAAAAGAAAAAGGGGCCAACCTTTAATTGGCCAGCCCCATATTAAAAGTAATCAGGCCAGGTTACGGAAAGCACCGGCGCAAGCGACGCGCACAGCACCAGCACCGTAAGCCAGACGGCCCACAATCACGTCACCTTGGTAGATCACCTTGGTGTCAGCACCGGTGGTCTGGACGGAAGGACCGATGGCCTCCACAACGCCAGCAGCATCACGGTGGAAGATCAGGCCGCAGCTGTTGGTGAAGTCGGTAGCGATACCGTAGTTGTTGTTCTCACCGGTCACAGCAGCCGCATCAATGGCGGTACCAGCAGCCGAACCATACTTGCCCAGGAAGGGGATGTTGTTCGACTTGTAGATCTTGATACCAGCGATCTCGTAGAGACCCTCACCGCTGTTCAGCGAACCCTGGCTGTTGCCATAGTCGCGGTTCAGGATGTTGGTGTCCACTTGGCTGATCAGCGCATAATATTGCCGGGGGCTGAGCACGGCCACACGACCGTCCTTAGGGGCAGCGATCTCGTCCAGGCGGGCAGCGGCTTCGAAGAAACCATCCACCAGGGCTTGAGCATCATACTCCTTGCCCACACCCAGGTTCACGCGGAAACCACCAGGCTCGCCGGTCACAGCGGCAGACAGGCCAGAGGCGCGGTCCAGCACGCGGAAGATGCGGCGGTCATAAAATTCTGCGAGACTCTGCCCGATTTGACGGGCGATGGGGCCTCGAATATCGTATTGGGCAAGAGTTTCATTCAAATCATATACAAACGCCGATGCCACCAGCAGGTCGTCCATGGCGATGGTGGTCTCAGCCACAGGAGGGTTGCCGCTACCGAGGATAGCAGAACCGGGGGTGTGATAGCCCGCCGAGATGCGCCCAGTGTGGATGAATTGGGCCTCTTTGCCGTTGCGCAGGGTCCGGTTCTGAACCAGGCCTTTTGCAATCGTCGAGTTACGGAAGGCTTCATAAACCTCCCCAGTAAACAATTTAAGGAACAAAGCCTTAGTATCGCCAGCTTTATTCGATTGTCCAAGTTGCGTAAGCGTCGCAGTCATTGTTGTTAAAGTTAAATACGGTCAATAAGATCTAGAGCATTCAAAGCTTTATAAGCCCTGCGATTCCCTAGGTATGGGAG
>JACCDG010194666.1_pt1 | contig 14841 bp, 15 predicted proteins | sample 7442471 | NCBI WGS metagenome assembly JACCDG01 (sample SAMN15323444, study PRJNA562643) | freshwater metagenome | isolation source: river surface water | place: USA:Blue River Watershed | collected 2017-08-17
GAGCTTGTGTAAATTCTGCAGGTGCTTGACTTTTTGAGACATCTGCAGCCCCACTTTGTTTTTCAGCTTCCTTAATTGGATTGATTACTGCAATTGCGGCCATAATGTTTTTATATGCTGTATTACAAGAAACTACCGCATTAGTTCCTGCTGAAGTGGTGTAGTTAACCCACCTATTATTGCCAGCCGTACCAATATCTAGAGCAGATGCTAAATTATTATTAGACATCAATGAAGTTAAACCTCCATTTTTAAAAATTATTGGTAATGCACAATGCGTTATGTATGTTTGATAATTTTGCTGTAATTCGGTGGAGCCAAAATTATAGCCAGGTAAATTAGAAATAAATGCAGAACCGAAAGCTAGTCCAGATCTTGAATAATTAATATCAGGATTGCTACTCAAACCAAAATATTTTTGATAGCCAACTATAAACTGATGAAAAATAGTTGATGTCACACTATTAATAAAAATAACCCCCATTGGTAGTGGCATATTTACTGGAATACCTCCCAAATCCGTAACTCCATCTCCAACTGTACTATCAACAATTAGAGTTTTATAAGTTGGTGTCATAACCAAAAATGCATAAAGTAAATAAAATCTTACAAAAAATAGCAGATCGAATCCGTTACCTTTTTGGTGCATAGTTAAGCCGACCCACTGCAATAAAACTGTCAAAATCGCAATTATTGAAGCCATTCTGACCATGCCCGACATGAACCCAGCAACAGAACCATTTTGATAAAAAAACATAGACATTGACGTTAGGATATTATACAAAACTCCAAAATTTCCATACGTGTAAATTGTAAAAATCGACATTTAAATTACCTTAAATATGTATGCGCTCATTGCCGCGCGGGCTAGGATTTAATGACAAAGTAGCCATTAAAATTAAATTTTGAGTATAATAATGCCAGAGTCGCAATGCGGGGACGCAACGACTTGACGGAGTAGCGGCGTGAGCCGTCATATTTGACGAGCTTTGCGCCCTATTTTTTTATGTGATATTATCAAATATCACTTTTTGACTGCATTTTTGCGTTTGTCAGAATCTACACATAGTAGATATTATTTTATGCTATATTATATAGTATATTCAGTATGTTATTGTTTCGATGCTATCTAATTTGCGCGAAGTAAAAAAATCGTACATTTCAATTTTGTCTAAGTAATCAGCATCAAAGCTAACACCATATTTATAATCGTTTAATTCTGCAACAACAATATCAAAAATAAGACAACCCATGTTAACAAAATGAAACTCTTTCATCGGTCTGACATGCTTGATTATCGGCAATATTGCATCAAGAAAATCATCTCGATTCGCAACATTGCGACCATCATTTTTAACTTTTCTGCTGATTTCTTCAGCAATAAAAGATGCAAATCTGGTCTCAATTCCTCGAAATTGATTGCAGTTTTTAACAAATTGTTGGTATTGATTTAACTCAATTTTCTCTTCTGATACCTGTGGATTTTCACTCATTTTTAACCTTCATAAAATGTTAATGACGTGTTTTATCTTTTTTATTGACGTACATAATCCGCAAGATTTCTTCAATATCATCTGTTTTGTGGTGTGATATTATTTCATGGTTTAGCACTGCAACCAGAAAATCAAATTCATCTGGAACATACTTAATTTTATACCCTTTTTTGAATCTAGTGTAATAAAGCGTAGATGGTAAATCAACAACGTCGTCTAACGTTTTAATAGGATATTTAGGATCTGATTTACGCATTTGTACAGTCATTTTTCTTAATTCTAACACTAACTGCTTATAGTCTTTTCTGACTAAGTTCCAGCCAATTAACGACTTTATTTTTTCAGCTTCTCGCTTGATTTCTAATTTATTTCTTTTCAATAAAGCAGCTTTAAATTTGGCTTTAATTTCGGCTTTGTATTCGCGAGTAAGACCTACCGACCACACTCCATTTTTAGCTTCTGATTTTATTATTTTGCCTGAATCTTTATCAGTAAATTCAAATTTCGCTTTGTTAATTCTTCTAAAAATATAATGGTGGATTGATAAATATTGTTCAGCGACACGAGCATCTTTATATTTCTCGCGTTCAAAAAATAAACCAGATTTTTTATTTATGTCTGGTGGCATTTTCGTGATTAGAATCCAATAAACATTTTTACCATTTTTTGGATAATAAAGTCGTAATTGTGTTGCTGGTAAGCCAGCATCATTACGACGACGCGCTTCAGTTGTTGACTCACAAACATGATAATACTCATCAAATTTATTAATGACATTTTGAAGTTTTTGGCTATCTACTTTGCCAATCGTATAGTAATAATAATCTGCGGCGAGTAGTCTTATTATCGAGTTAAAAAAATCGTATAAAGTTAAATAAATGTCTAACTTTTCATAGTTTGGCTGGTGTATATATTTTGATTTATTTTCTCTCATATTTAATTTTTCCATGATTTTTAAGAAATTACAACCACTTGTAGGTTTTTATTGATTTATATTTTTTAATTTGATAAATATTGTATCATATTTTGGACAGTACTGATTTTAAATAAATAAGGTTCCTATATATAAGTATGGGGGGTAATTATGGTATAATACTGTTAGCACAAAATAATTTAATATCTAAGAAAGGTGGTTTTTATTTTAATAGTTTCTGGAATTTATTTTTTAGGTTTTCAGAAATTGTTAAATAAAAGTCTAGCCATCTTTTATTTTTAATTTCTGATTTTTTTGAGTTTGGTTGTTTAAATTTAATTAGTTAAAATTTTTTGGAGTAATAAAGTTAGTTTCGTTTGTAGTTTTTTAAAGATTAGTTTTTAAAAAATTACTTGATGAAGCTAGCCACTTCAATAAGTCATTTTTTAATTAATTAGTCTCTTCATATATGAAAATTAATGATGAGAAATAGTCAATCTCATGAAGTCATTAATTAGAAATTCATATCAATTTTGCACACTGTAATTTTTTGTTTAGCCAACAAAAATTATCCTTAAGCCGAAGTCGTATGCCGTGACGAATGGCTGGTACGACTACGAGTCGGGCTGGGGTGGCAACACCTCTTCTATCGACATCTATTTTTTAGCATGATAAAAGAAAATTTTTATCCGCTGCTAAGGTTGGGCGACAAGGGAAAGTCTTACGTGAAATTGAAAATATAAGCGTAAGGCCGATTAACTAGCGAAAAGGTGAAAATCCTTCTCCTACCCATGAGTAATTTTGGGAACGGAGCCACACAGTGCGCTGTTGAGGATACAGAAATGTATCAGGGGTCAGAGGCGAAAGCTGGAAGACTTGACACAGTCAAAAAATACCGAGCAATCGGGTACTAATGATTGGTCGCTGGATATAGCTGACATTGTACGGGGATCCGAATGGGATTCTATGTGGTAAATTTTGGTGTCCGTGTTTCAACGCAGGAGAGATCCTGTCGTACTAGCGTGACTTGATACGATTAATAAATAATAGTATGGGTGTGACTTTGTAAGGGACCTTATATCGCACATACTGACAATTAAATTTGTAATTTATTATTAATCGCAAGACGGCAAACCAAGATTAAGACGCGGTTAACAACTTGGAAAGCGCTGAATGCTTAAATTATCGCTAATCTTTAGTGTGGCAGCTACAAGATTGATAAGCAAAGTAAAAGCGTGGCAGACTAGCTAAGTAGGGTATCTGAGCGCAAGCAAAAAGATACAATAACAACGTGCTTCATTAATGTGTCATTGACCATTTTTGTGGCCTCTCTCGATAGGGTCGTATGACCCTTTTGCACTTAACATGTGAATGTATGAGTGTAGTGACAGCGTGAAGCCGAGAAGATCGAAAGGCTGGGGTGGAACTGGGCGCGCAAGTGTACCAGTATGGGAGTTTTAGGAGTTGACTACTTCTAAAACTTGTGTGCAAAAAAATTGTTTTGTGTTTTCTCTTGACCTTGGCGGGTTTCTAAAGATGAAAACATCACATCAAATTGAGCTTGATGTGTGGAGTAATTAGACTCTTCTTATTGTTATGCTTGGCCGCATGACAAAGAGGATAATTATATCTATGCTTTTTGCTCTGTCTTTTTAATTCTTAAATTTTCGGAGTATTTTTTATGTTGAAGGTATTTTTTTGGCTGGTGACTGTGCGGAATCGATTGATATTTGTTTCGCAGCACCAAAGCGGAAAAATATCAATCGTGCTCAATTGTTGATGCATTAATTCAACAATCGCACCGCAGAAATAATCTGCGTGATCAAAAGTATTAGCGTTTTAATTACGCGTTTTATTGGACTTTACGTCGAAAACGTAAAAGTTATTTCATTAATCCGCCCCGAAAATTCGGGGCTTTTTTATTTATTTTTGATAAAATTTTAACTTTTTTAGAATATTATCAAAAGTAGGTAATCTTTATTTTTCGATACCGCGATTTAAGCGAATAATTTACGGGGGTATGGGGGTGAGCTCGTCGAATCCCCATATATACCCACTATCAGCGTAAAAAACACTCTCCTATCGCGGTTTAACATCAAGTTAAGGGAAATCTCCCCGCGTTCTAGTTACGCTAATAATTAATTTCATGAGCGAAGCGAATAATTTTGTGAGCTTGGTGGCTTAGGGCGGGCTGACGACGAAGGAGGCAGGGCGACAAGCTCACTATTAAAATAAACGAGCGCAAACCTGATGAATTTGCTACGCATCACGGAATAAGCTATTAGCTGATTGTGCACAAGCCCGTGGATAACTTTGCAAGTTACCCACCGCCTTGCACACAATGCATCTAACAACTTATTTCCGTTAATTCACAGTTTGCTTTTCAGGTTCAGAGTTCAGTCATAATAAATTAGCTGCGCATTTTTTTAGGGCATTTTTCAACAATGATAAATCTTCAAAAAAATTAGCAATTAAAGAATTAAGAATATAATTTTTAAAAATCTTAAATGAAATCAGTCCGACGATTAACCGCTTCAGTTAATCCGATTTACCGAAGCGGTTAATCCGATTTACGATTTTCTTGACAAAATCGTAAACGTGGTTTACAATGCAGGTTAATGGGGTTTACGTTATGAGCCTTTAAAATGTAAATCTGGTTAACGATATGTGATGTGATATAGTATCACATTAGGAGATAGTAACATGAGTAACGATGAAATTAAAAAAACTAAACAATCTATTAGAGCTAAATTAATTAAATACAGCACTAATCCTTCGGCAGAAATTAATTTTACTATTCAAAAACGCAAAAAAACAGTAGAACAAAATAAGGCGATGCTAATAACAGATGCAGAAAGCGGAGAATTGACTAACATTGCAGAACGTTCTATAACATTCATAGAAACTAAAGAAGTTGACGACGAACAATTTATTAAATTATACGCTTTAGGAATTAAACAACTCGCTAACCTTACAAAGTCAGGTTTTGAACTATTCCAGGTAATATATAAAATGATGCTTGAAAAACAAGACAACGACAAAATTTATTTAGAGTATAACAGTATTATAGCTGATACAAAATATTCTTATGATTACTCACAAAAAACGTTCATTCAAGGCATTAACGATTTATTGGCTAACGAGATAATATTTCAATCGACTAGCCCGTTTATGTACTTCTTGAATTTAAAACTGTTTTATAATGGTCAGCGAATTAATATAGTCCAATCATATAAACGTATATCTGCAAAAAAACAGTTAATAGAACAACAAGAATTATTGCTTGAGTAAGCATCAAAAAAATAGCCCGCAACGGGCTATTTTTTATCTTACGTGGTTAATGTACGTAAATACATAGATCAAATTAGCTATTAGCTGCTAAGATTGAAACCATCACATTATCATTTGCTTCTTGCGTTGTATAAACAAAGAAGAACTGTTTTGAATCAGTAGTTATTGCATGTATTTTGTTGTCAGATATAGATATATTAATTGAAAAATCATGCTGACGTTTATACTCACGATGTAGTCTACACTTAATCAAATCTCTAATTATTTGATTATCTGACAATGTAACGTTTAATGCATTTAAGCTTGATTGCATTGAAACAATCTCATCTTTAGTTATAGTAAAATTCATTTTTAAACCCCCGTTTTTGTTAAAAATCAATAATAATTATACTATATTACATGTTATATTGTCAAATTTAATAACATATATAATATATGTAAATTATATGTATTATATGCGTTATTAACACATATTTAATATTTAATATATATGTAACCAACATAGACGTTTAGAACATGAAGGCTCTAAATACTTTAAATTCAAAAACGTGATTTTCTCTTAAAGTTTTTAACAGCGACTCTCACATAATTGATTGGAATTAATATCGTTGCAATTGCAAATAATGCTAAAGAAACATACAAAGCAACATCATTCAAAAAGATATATTTCATTTTGAACAAAATTAGACTCAGCACAAAGATTGCAAATGCGGCCGCATACAGAACTGCAGATTGCATTATCACTGCGTAGTTATCTTCAAAGCGATGTCTTAGCTTTTGATCACGCTTAAATTTATTAAAATCACTCATTTTTTAACCCTCTTAATCTAGAAATAACAACAATCACGTTCATGAAACCAGAGAAAGTTAAAATCTTCACCCGTAATAGGAAACGAAGCCCCTGAATTCCAAGTTGAATCAGTTTCACCAATAGCATTACAGCATGTGCCAACCGCTGTAGTTGGATTCAACCCTTGTGGAAGCGGATACTGCATTTGATATTTCCACTCCGCTTTATCAAGTTGTAAATCTGGAATGACGTTTGCACACATACCATAAAAGCCAGTTGTTTTCATCTGTAAGCCCATCCGATGTATCATGTTATTAGCTTTTACTGCGCTTAAAATAGCATTTTGTACTTGCTGAATATTGTTAGCATTATTACCATCCAGAGGATATATGCTTCCTTGACATCCCGCGCACCAATATAAATATTTTGACGGATTCAAATTACTAGCTGAATTTGAGACATTTGAGCTGTAGTCCATTGATGATTTTTGACCGCTGTAATTTGGAATAAAAATATTGTCAATTACTTGTGTTTTATTTGAATCGCCAGAATTTGGTAGACTTGTAGCAACGCAATCGACAGTACATGCTAAATTAGCCGGTAAACTCGTATACAAAACAGAATCAGGAGCAAAAATAAATGACACATCATCGTCATTCCACATTGGATCTATTTCACTCATGAAAGCAATATCAATTGAGGCAGTATCTCCCATTGTGCAACCAGTATCAAGTATCTCTAATATAGCTAAAATAGGGTCTAAGTACCAATGCATATTCATAAATGAGCTATGGCCAACATTATCATAATTTGGTTGAGCGCCATTTGGTGCAGGAACTAAAGATGATAACCCCTCTCCTAAATCTAGCCCACCTAAACCAACAAAACAAAATGGTGCTTTAGTTATATCAACAGATCTGTATGGTTCATAAAAGCTCATTAAAATACCTGGCATATATAATCTATTCGGGCAACCACATATACCAAGTGGCGTGATATACCCATCTGGAGAAAAAATAGCGGAAGCATGAGCTTTTATTGATGGTTGATCTAATACAATTTGTCCTTTTTGTTGTTTTATATTCCAAAATACTGGTAATGGAGATATATACATTGGAAACATGCAGGACCAACACACATCAGTGATTGGATTAATAAATTTTCCTGCACACGTTCCCTCTGCTGAAGCTGTAGAAGATAACACAACAGAAAACATTAACATGCTAGCGAATTTTTTAAAAGGCGTTGTTAATTTCATTCGGATCCCCTAATACAGTTTGTTATAGACGAAGCTCTAACCCACTTACGTGGGCTATCTTTATTTTACGCTTACGTCTAGCTCTTTTATTTTATCGTTAATTTCTTTGTTTTCTCGAATAAACTCATTTAAATTATTACCGTTTTCACTAACCCAATCTTGCATTCTTAAATCAGCATCAAAACGTAAATCACACGCTTCTAACTCGTAAAAATCATTAGCTTCCTCTATTTCGCTCCAATCTTTATCTTCTCGCCCCAATTCATCATACGTATTGAAATTATCACGCATAAATTCACCCACAATATCATCATGAGCCTGCTCGTATAGATTTGTGAAATTATTATATCCAAAACCCTCATACGGACTTGCGATAAAATTATCGTCCCATTGTTGTAAAATGTTTTTTAATTCTGTTTTTAATGTTTCTACGTTTTTCATTTTGTGTCTTTCTAAAAAGGTTATTTCTTAACTTCAGTACTGTATTATAACATATATTTACATGTTTTATATATGTTCTTTACATATAAATTACGCATATTTTACATATATAAAGCAAATTTCATAAGTATGGGTCATGCGTAAACCCCAGATTAGTCAGCAGCTAGTTGAAAGAGTAGTCCGCATATGCGGGCTACTCTTATTTAGCTTCAGAACTTTTAATTAATTGCTGTCTGGTACTCCGTCGCAATAATCTTGCTACCGTATTCCTTGCGGATACCTTTCATGCTTTTACTGCCTCGGCGGTATGTGCTAGTGTTGATAGTTGGTGACCAGTACCAAGCTTTTTTCGCACCTGAGAATTTAAAACCTAACGCTTTAATTTTTTCGTGGTGCGTGTAAGTGTCACCAGTTAACCATACCCAGTACCCACAAACTTCGATAATTACGCCTTGCATTTTCTTTAGTGCTTCGATAAACTCAAAATCAAATTGTTTTGCTTCTTCGTTGCCGTCCTCGTTAATGTCTAACGTCACGTTAAATTCAAAAAACTTGCAAAGCTCTGCAAAAGCAGTATTAATTAGCTGCATGGTTTCGGTATTTCCGCCCTTGTCGGGATGATTAGCACTTGCAAGCTTTCTATATGCTTGCTTGATGTCGTTAAGCGTATATTGCCCGTTAGCCAGTTCAAAAATCGCGATTGCGTTTTGTAGTTTGTTGTTGTCCATGATATAATTTCTCCTTGATTAGCTAATGCACCCTATCGGGTGCAACCTTATATATACATTAGTTAATTAGTTTTTTCAGTTGTGGCAGTAGTACGAATACCGCCACAGCCCCCAAAATTTCCACTGCTTCGCTAGAACTTAGAACATCACAATACGCACCAAATACTGCAAAACTAGATAAGCCAAAAACGCTACTAAATAAAATTTCTGCTTTATTCATTTTTAAACCTTAAGATTGTTATTTAAACTTTCATTATCAGCGGTATGCCCCCGTTTTATCTCGCATCATTCCTGATTTTATCCAACTTGTAAAAGAGCTAAAAAACCTCAGTCAAGCCACTTACTACTAAGCGCCAACGAGCGCTAGCCTAATATCCGTTAAAATTGCTGTCCTAACTATATTTTTCCCCCGCAGTGGGTGGCTGACGCCGTTTTCATGACATATTGCAACTCAGGCTAGAGTAGCTTATGCGCGTAGGTACGAAGCGCATTAGCTACTCTTTAAGTCAAGGGCAAACCGAAATATTATTGAAAAGTTTTTTAATTTTGGGGCACCCTCTGGGTCAAAATTAAAAAAGTTTTCAAAGCGCAGGCACAAAAATAGCGGACTCGGAGAGATCCGCTATTTTTCTTAAATACGTGCCAAGCGTTAATATTTTGGTTTGTACATTTCACCCTTGACTGCCTGAGTTGCAATATGTCATACTCGTTTAGTCAGCTACCATACTTACAGCGGGGAAAAATAATCTCAAAAAACGTTCGTTTAATGAGACACATTTAAATTCAAGCAAAATTCATTAATTCATGTATAATATATCCGTCTTATAAATCAAAATCTTACCTTGTCAATAAAATATTAATAAATGAGAAAATATGAAAAAACTAATTGGATATGCGCGAGTAAGTACTAATGATCAAGATTTAAATCTACAACTTGATGCACTTGAGAAAGCTGGTTGCACTAAAGAAATGATATTTATGGATAAAATATCTGGAGCTAAGTCAGAAAGGCCAGGACTAGAAAAATGTTTAGCAGCTCTTGAATCTGGTGATACATTGCTAGTCTGGCGACTTGATAGACTTGGCCGCTCAATGCAACACTTAGTATCATTGATTGAAGAGTTACGCCAAAAAGGCATCAGCTTCAAATCTATTTGTGATGGTGCAATTGATACAACTACAGCATCGGGTGAATTAATATTTAATATATTTTCTTCATTAGCTCAATTTGAGCGTCGATTAATTCAAGAACGTACAAAAGCAGGATTAGATGCAGCTAGAGCCAGAGGGCGACAAGGTGGCCGTAAAAAAATGGATAACGACGACCCCAAAATTCAAATGGCAAAGACGATGCACAAAAATCATGGTATGAGTATTGAAGATATTTGTAAAACTTTGAAGATCTCAAGAGCCAGCTTTTATCGGTATATAAATTTGTAATAAATTTATCAAAAATGAATAATTACATAATTAAATAGGTTCATAATAATAGTATTAGCGTGTATAATACATGCTTGATATCGATTAAATACAGTCTTTACACATATAAATTACATGTATTATGTATATATGATATAATACCTCATATTCTTAGGGGATTTATTTAGTTATGAATAAAGTCATTGTTATAGCACATCAAAAGGGTGGGGTGGGGAAGTCAACAATCGCATCAAATATTGCTGTAGAGTTAGGAAAATTGTATAGCGTGAGAGTTGTTGATTTGGATTTGCAAAAGTCACTCACGTACTTTAATAACTTGAGAAAATCAGCAAATTTGACGCAGTGTGATATTGTTGATGTATCATCACCGAAAGAATTAAAAGACTTGATTAATAATAATCAAGATCTATTAATTATTGATGCAGGTGGTTATGATTCAGATATTAACCGCGTAGCAATCACTGGTGCTGATATATTAATTACACCGGTTAGTGACTCAGGTATTGAGTTAGTCGGCTTATTATCCTTTAGGCAAATATTGCGTGACATTCGTAAAATTAGACCAGATTTACAATCACACGTATTATTAAATAAAATTCATCAATGGGCGAATTCGTCATTAAATGATATTTTTGATTTTGTAAAAAATAATACCGAATTTACAAAATTTAACTCTATCTTGAGAGATAGAGCAGATTATAAAAAATCGTTTGATTCTGGTAAGTCTGTTATTGAATATAACAATAGAGCAGTGGAAGAAATGAACGAATTAGTTAACGAAATAAAAACCATTTTAGCGGAATAAGAACATGGCAAAAATTAATGAAGATGCTTTTGACAATGCAACCAACTCAGCAGGGTTAAAGAGTACAACATCAGAAGATAACGAAGTGCAAAGATATATAGCTGTTTATGATGTGCCAAAGGTTTGGATTAAAACTGTAAAAACTAAAACAGGTATTAAAAACATGTCAGCTTTTGCGCGTCAAGCTATATTAGAGAAATTAGAACGAGATGGTTTATTATAATCATAATACATATATAATATATACTATATAAATGCATTATACATGTATTGCACATAACGAGGCTTTTATATGAAAATTTATTTTTTGTTAGCTTTTACATTAATATCCGCGGTTGTGAATGCTGAGAACTTAATTTCAGTTGGTAAATACCAAGCTGTAAATGAAACGGTTTATTTAGATAAAGACAGCATTACTCAATTACAGAAGAATGAATATGTCTTAATTCAAAAAACTTCAAATGATATGAATGTTTACAATATTTGGAAATACAATTTAAATGATAGAACTTCATGTTGGCAAGGATGGTTTAATCATTCATTGTCACAAAGTGAGATTAAAACACTTCAGTCACAATTAATTTGTTATCCAAAACCAATTAAACCGAATACAATTAACTCGAATGTTGAAGAATTTTTAGCAAATTATAATCACTTGTAATATGTTATAATTATTATCTAAATTACTGCAGGGGTTATTAATATGACTTACGCTGTGACCTTTGATCTAGATACTGCTGAGTTGATGACTCACTATGGTAACACCTCTATAAATAATGCTTGGGGGGATATCAAGAAGTTTTTGACTGCTAACGGGTTTAATCGTGTACAAGGAAGTGTTTACTTCGGTGATGATACAATCACAGCTGTTAAATGCGTTGTTGTAATTCAAAAATTAGCCAAAGCTTTGCCTTGGTTTAATGTTTGCGTTAAAGATGTTAGAATGTTGAAAATCGAAGAAAATAATGATTTGATGCCAGCTATCGAATAATCAATTAATCATAAAATAAAGGCTCTCAAAATTGAGGGCTTTTTTCATTTCTGAATACAACGGGTCATGCCCCGTACAAACAAAAAACTCCCAAATTTTTGGGAGGTTTTTAATTTATGGTACCTATATTATACGAAAAGAAGCTTCTTTTTTCGTAAAAATAAACTTTCAGGCAGAGGCAAAATCTTTGACAACTTCGCTTAATCACGTTTTTTCTCGACACAAAAACGTGAATTCCTAAAATTTTACTATTGAAAGCGCAGGCAAATGAAAAAAATATTACGCAGATGATTAAATATAGTGTTGAAGCCCCTGCGCGGACAACAACATCATATAAAATCATAGCTTAGGCAGATGTCGAGTCTTATCCTAAGCACGCGTAACAATTTTTTCATCTTTCAATGACATAATTATACCATATATATTTAAAAAAATCTATTAATTTATTGATTAATATCACCATCTTATCTATATTTGTGGTATAATACATCATTATGTTAAAGGGCTTCTGCGAGCTCACAAAAAATTAAAAAGAAGCGGCCTTTATGGTCGCTTTTTTCGTAAGGAATAAATGATGAGATTTGGACAATCTAGAAATTTAGGAAGTTCAGTACAAACAGAATCTAACAACGAAATGAAGATCAATAATAAATCATCTTCAGCGTTCAACTGGAACTCGATTGATGATGATAAATACATTACTGATAGTCAATATATTACGAATCCCTGCTATGACTTTCACCCAGCCAATATCCACTCAAATGATAGTATGTTTTAATATTTAGGATTATTTTTCGATCCATCTCGCATGTATTTTATATTTTGCTTTTCTTCATTTGTCAACCTAAATGGCTCTTCTAATGTGTCTTCTAACTGATTAAGTTTATTTAGGGTAGTCTTACCTAAGTTATTTGGATCAAGTCCGTCAGTTGCAGTTACATTTTTCATGTAAGGCGAATTTGAGTCAGGATTTGAATTAACGCCTTGACCTGTTCTAGTATCTTGACCTAACATTGCGTCGACTTTATTCGCTGTTTCATTATTGTCTGATACAGTTCCAATTGTATTTGTCGGTGTACTAAATTCTTTATACCCGCTTGTTTTTGCTTGTTTAATTACATCGTTTACAATTTCTGCTTTATATTGACCAATCACTTGATTTAATTTTTCCATGCCTTGTGGAGTATTCATATTTTTCAGGTCATTGTTGACTGCTTGCATGTTCCCATGCTCTAAGTTCGTTAAGCCTTCAACAATTTTATTACCTAAATCAGTACTAACCTGATATTGATTACTCGAAGCGTATTGCGATGCATGCAATAAAGCTTGTGTCTCCTGATTAGCTTTCTGAAATAATTTAGCATTTTGAATCGACTCATTATATTTTTGATTGAATGTTGCTTTATCATCGCTTGAGAATGTTTTTTTAGCTCCAGCATCAAGACGTTCATGTACATCAATACCACCAGTTGCAGATACTCCATTTCCATTTTTTCCACCCGAAACCCCACCTTTTGCACCAACATTTACCCCATTTGATCTCATATCACCAGCAAAAGCTTGAGCCTGTTCACCATACCCCCGCGAACGAAGCCAATCGTAAGTTTGTTGTGCGCTTTGCTGTGCAGTTTCGCCAATTGATGCGCTATTTTGTTTCGCATGATTGTATGCATCAGTTACTTGTTTTGTCACGGCTGAATTCATATTTGCAGAAGTAACTAAATTAGATTTTGCTTGATCTGCTGTAACAGTGCCATCAGAAAATTTTGAAAAATTAGTACTTCCAACTTGATTTTTATATATTGCATCTCCCGTCTGGTATTCAGGCCTGTCATTAAATTTGTTGGCTGATACTGTATTATACGTCTGAGTATCCATCGCAAATTGACCTGCTCGCATATCTCCATGGGCCTGTTGTTGTCCTACGTTTGACGCTTGGGACTGAGCTGGTTGTGTTGAATGTCCCATTACACTAGTAATGGCCATCGATGAACCAGAAATAATCATATAAGCAACCGCGGGCGTTGCCATGGATAAATAATTAGCTGCTGCAACAATATTCGAGTTAAGATAATAGATACTAGCTGAATTCATCATAGTAAGACCGGAGCGAGCTAACTCGCCGTTATGGCCTTGACCATACATATAAATGACAGAATTTAATAACTCATAAATAAATGGTATACATGCTATCGTGGCCGAAAATTGAACATACTTTATTACTGAACTAAAGCTTGATGTTAATAAGGCCATTAAAACTAAAACAGGGTAGAGCATAAATAATAAAGTAAAAGCGAAATTTTGTAATGCTGGTACAACTCTTCCCGCTTGTTCACCAGATAATTGACTACCCGCTTGATACTGTTGAAATTGGATTGCATCGTAAGCTGCATTTGCTGTTGCTGTAGCATCATATTGAGCAGCTTCACGTCTAATACCCTGCCGCACCATGTTAATCGTCATTGCTTGCTTCATGAGGTCACTACCAGTTTGTGAACTTCCTGTAAAATCTTCAGCTGTAGTGTTAAGCGAATTTAAAAAAATTACAGATAATTTTTGACTTTGAGCTTGTGTAAATTCTGCAGGTGCTTGACTTTTTGAGACATCTGCAGCCCCACTTTGTTTTTCAGCTTCCTTAATTGGATTGATTACTGCAATTGCGGCCATAATGTTTTTATATGCTGTATTACA
>JACCDG011447276.1_pt1 | contig 14831 bp, 15 predicted proteins | sample 7442471 | NCBI WGS metagenome assembly JACCDG01 (sample SAMN15323444, study PRJNA562643) | freshwater metagenome | isolation source: river surface water | place: USA:Blue River Watershed | collected 2017-08-17
AGCGTGAGAGGTCGTCGAGGCTCGGGCGCTGGCGAGGCGTGCGCGGCAGCGGAGTTGCACTCGCCGTTGCCATGGGGATGAAGACACGCGCCCCTGTCACGTACACGGGGTGTGACATCATGATTGAGGCCGGTGGCAGCGTTTGAGCCGACACTAAGGACACGGAGCGGATGCCCTCAGCAACCTTCACCTTCTTCCACGACCTTTCCGAGCAGATTGGAAAGGGCGTGCATAACTTCGCCAGCCACACGTTCAAGGCGGCTCTGACCAACACGGCCCCGACCGCGAGTAGCAACACGGTTTTGGCCGACATCACGCAGTTGAGCACGGGCGGCGGGTACACCGGCGGTGCCGGTGGCGGCTATGCGCTCGATGGCGTGACATGGGCGCAATCGTCGAATGTCGGAAAGCTGACGGTGACGGACGAGGTCATCACTGCGAGTGGGGCAAGCGTCGGGCCGTTTCGCTATATCGTGATCTACAACGACACGGCATCGAGCCCGGCTGATGCGCTGGTCGGGTATCTCGACTATGGCTCCGCCCTGACGCTTGCGGACACCGAAAGCCTGACGCTTGATTTCGATGCGTCCACTGGCCTTATGACGATCACGGTGTGAGGGATATATGAACGCTGAGACCATGCGCGCCCGGTTCCGGGAGCTCAATCCGCAGCGCGAGGCGATCCGCGCGAAGGCTCTGGTGATCCGCGAGCAGCGCGACGCCATCGAGGCGAAGGCACGGGCGGAGATGGAGAAACTCGACGCCCAGATCAGGGAGATCGAGGCACCCATCGCAGCGATTACGGAGGAGATGGTGCTGATCTCCCGTGCCTTGAACGGGAAGACGTGAGGCTGTAGCTCGTGGCGATCACGATCACGGCGCGCGGAACCAAGACGCACGGAACCTCCGTATCAACTTGGGCGACCGGGAGCGGATGGGACACGTTCACGTCGCAAAACTCGCTTGCCGTGCTGATTGTTGCGGTCGATAACAGCGGAACGAGCGGCGTGCTTCGCTCGACATTCACTGTTGCCGACAGTCACGGGAACGTCTGGAAACGCTGGCTCCGTCCGCTCTACGATCCAGGCGCGGCGAGCGAGGGCGTCGAGGGTGCGTTCTTCACGACGGACCAGCGCAAGGGCAAGATCACTTCGACGACCACGATCACGGTGTCTCTCGGGTCCGCGACGATTGCCAAGTGCGCGGCGCTTTATGAGATCGAGAGCAGCTCGTATGTGATTGTCGGAAGCCGGACGGCAGGCTCCGGCAGCGCAACAGCATCGCCGACGATCACAACGTCGAGCATCGCGGCCAACCGCGCGGTTCTTTGCGCGGCATTCAACGAGTACGGCACTGAGCAGTCGTTCACGGGTGACTCGGACACGACCAACGGCTCGTGGGGCTCGGCTCAATCCGCATCGATCGGCTCGACGATATCCGGCGTATCGCTCTACGCGCAAGGAAAGGTGGTCAGCGCGGACGGAACGCAGACATGGGACCCGGCGCTTGGCACGTCGTCAGACGTAGTGCTTGGCTGGATCGAGCTTGTCGAGTCGTCGTTGAGGATGACGTACAATACTCAGCTTGGGAACACGACATCTTCTACGACTCTGGCTCTCAACCCGGAAGAAAACTTTGCATCAGGCGATTGGGCGGTGCTCGTCGCGGAGGTGGATAACTCTGCGACGAACGGACTGTCGCACTCGACATTTACGGTGACGGACACCAAGGGCAATACCTGGACGCGGCGCGTGAGTGCGCTGTACGACCCAGGAGCAGCGAGCGCGGGGTTCGATGGTGCGATTTTCACCACGGCACAAAACGGCGGCACGCTGACGACATCGGACACCGTTACCGTCACGCTTGGAACAGCGGCCACGAACAAGGTTGCTGTCCTGCACCGCGTCGCGTCTGGCCTTGGTCGTGCAATCGAGTACGTGGCCAGCGGTGTTGGCACTGCGAGCACGACGACGACGCCGAGCATCACGACCGGCAGCATCGGCAGCGGGCATGCCCTGTTGTGTGCCTTGCTGGTGAATACGGGCGACGCATACGATGCCGACACAGATACGACATCGGGAGATTGGGACGGATTCGACAAGTGGGACGAGGCCGTGCGCTACACGGACACGTCTTTCGCCAAGCGTCTGCATGTCCAGCTCAAATCCGTCTATGCGGCTGGCACGCAGACCTATAATCCGGTATCTGCGGTCGCTGCGGCTTGCCTCCCGATATGGATCGAGTTCGGCGAGGTCATCTTCGCTGGCTCGCTCACTGTTGGCGGGCAGAATGTTGCGGTGGCCGCTGGCTCTGTCGGTGTCCGCGCATCCCGCATGCTTGCGGCGACGGCCAGCAACATCGTGGTGGCTGGGCAGGGGACGAACCTTGCGGCCAACCGCTACGTGATCCGGCCGAGCGCCGATAGCGTGGATGGGAGTTGGACGAACGAGAGCGGCGGGACGGACCTCTATGGGTCCATCGACGAGGCGAGTGCGACGGACGGTGATTTCATCCAGTCGCCATCGAACCCGGTCAATGCGGCGTGTAAGATCAAGATCGGCGCTCCGAGCATCGGATCGAGCATCCCAACCCAGCCCATGGTTGTGGCCTACCGCTACTCCAAGAGCGCAGTAGGAGCGGCGCTCGATCTGACGGTTCGGCTGTTGCAGGGCTCCACCGTCATTGCGTCGTGGACGGAGACGGACATCGGGCTCTCGTGGGTAACGCGCGAGCGCACGCTGACGGCCCCGCAGTTCGCGAGCATCACGGATTTCAGCGATCTCTACATCGAGTTCGAGGGGGACATGGTGTAGCATGACCATGCTTCAAGAAGCGATTGGAGAACGCCGTGATGGGTAAGTATGTGGCCTGGGATTATGAGCCTCCTGGGGTTTATCATGTGTATACGATAGATGAGGCTGATGAGGTTATGGAAGACGGATCGGTTCTGGTCCGGGCGCACGAAAGCGAGGCGATGACCGCCAAGATCACGGCTCTTGTCCGGGCGATGGACGAAGTCATAGCACTGGCGATTGAGGGTGAGCCCTGATGGGATTGATCCTCCCGCCGTTCGGCTTTGCGCACACGACATCGAGCTTGAGCGGGACGCCGCCCGCCGCCCTCATCGGCACGAACTTCACGGTAGGTGCAAACAATGCGGACGGCACGCCTGTCGAGGTGATCGCCGATCTGACGCATGACGTGCACTATCTCGTGCTTGGCATCGGCGGCGTGAATGTGTCTGCCGGAAACGGACAGGGATTGCTCGACGTGTTGGTGGATCGGGCTGGCGGCACATCGTGGTCATCGTGGATCGACGATCTCGTGTGCGGTCACACCGGCACGCCGACTGCAGGTGCCATCGGGCTGACGTGCTGGTATCATTTCCCGGTCTGGCTGCCGGCCGGGGCCAGCCTCGCGGTGCAGTGCCGGACGCGCCACACGGCCAACATCACGACGGGCCGCGTCGTGGCGCACGCCTATGGCAACCCAAGCCGACCGGACATGTGGTGGTGCGGCCAGGGCGTGGAAAGCCTCGGCATCAACGCTGCTACGTCCCAGGGCACCGACGTGACGCCTGGCAACACCGGAGCCTGGGGCTCGTGGGCGGCTATCGGCACGAGTTCGGCACGCTATGGCGCCGTGCAATTCGGGCTGAACGGGTCGAGTTCTGCGGCCACCGCCATCGGCTACTACTGGCAGCTAGGCATCGGCTCCGCGCAATTGCCGGGTTCCCCGACTGGATATTCATCCGCTACGACAACTGAGGTGTCCGCCAGGGCCGGGTTCAACCAGCCGATATGGTGCGACGTGCCGAGCGGTACGGAATGGCAGGTGCGCGGCACCGCATCCGGCACCGCGCAGGTGCACAACCTTGCGGTGTATGGGGTGTACTGATGGTAACAAACGACGGGAAGCCCATGCTGCATGGAGAGCGGGTGTTCGAAGTCGTCGATACCCACGGCATTCCATTGGCAATGGTGCTCCACATCATTCACGGACAGGGGCGGGCCATCGATTGGGAGGGGTTTGCACTGTGCGCCCTGAATGCTGGGTGGAAGGCCAGAACCATCATCGCTAGGTGCGAGGAAGCCCTTAACGAGGTTTATGGTCCTGTGCGGCCTTGGCGCGCTCGCCTGCACGCGCTGGTGGGAGGATAGCCGATGGCGGTCGCACAGGCTTACTCTGGCACGGCGACGATCGGCACGACCGAATGGAGCCTGACGACGGGCACGGCGGGCCCGGACGCCGACACGACGGCCAATGCGTGGCAGTGCTTCCTCGATCTCAGCGCGGTTGCGAATGGCGATGTGTACGAGTGGCGGTTGTATGAGAAGATCGTGAGCGGCGGGACACAGCGCCTCGTCACATCGGCCCGCATCGCGAATGCACAAGGGGCAGCGCATTGGGCGAGCCCGGTGCTGATGCTCATTCACGGATGGGACATGACGCTCGTCAAGATCAGTGGCACCGACCGCTCGATCACATGGTCGATCCGTAAGGCCGGCTGACCATGTGGATTTATTCGCCACTCCTACCGGTAGCTGCTGACACCGGCCTCAGCGCCACGGTTGGCAATATCCAGGTCGGTGCTGGCAGCGTAGGGCTGCGCGCATCCCGCAGTCTTGCGGTCCAGGGCGCGAATGTTGCGGTTGGTGCCGGCTCGGTCACGCTTGCGCCGAACTGGCTTCGTGCTCAAGTGTCATGGGTTGAGGTCTCGTTCGCGAGATCGTCGGGGCCGGTTGTTCTAACGGTCAACGTCGGTGGGGTTGTCGTTGCTGGCGGGGCTGTCGGCCTCGTCTACTCGACATCGAACATCGGCCTCGGCATCACGTCGGCTGACATTGCCGTCGCTGGCGGTGCGGTAGGGTTCAAGCGGGATTCGTCGCTTACAGTCCTGCCGGCTAACATTGCGATTTCCAGCACTCCGGTTCGCACGGTTGCAGGCTTTGCATCTGCCCGCGTGTCGTGGGTCGAGGTCAGGTTCGCGACATCCGCTCCAATCAACCCTGCCTATGTTCCTCATGCGTCGTTCGTGACAAGAGTTTCCAAGGGCGTATCGGCGCGGCGACTGGTCAATGCCATCGATGGGCGGGAGCGGCGAGCATCGATCGCGGTCACTGTCAGGAGGGCGGCATGACGTTCTATGTCGGCGACACTGTGCGGCTATCGACGGACATCGCCGATCCTGACACTGAGGCGGCAGTCGATCCGTCAGCCGTGACGTTCAAGGTCAAATCGCCGTCGTCCGTGACGACAACGTATATCTACGGAACGCACACGAACGTCAGTAAGTCGGCTGTGGGGGCGTATCACGCCGACATCGAGGTTGATCAGGCCGGGCGGTGGCTTTGGCGGATCGAGGTCGAGGGTACGGTTTCCGGCGTAGACGAGGGGGCTCTTCTGGTTACGGCATCGCAATTCTGAGGGCTGGCGGATGACAACGCAGAAAATCGAGACGATCTCCACTGACGATAAGCTCCCCTATGTCGAGAGCGGCGTCCTCTGGCACGTTGACGACCTCGTCGCCGCATGGCTCTGCGACCGGCTCAAGACCGAGATGCCGCGCATCGAGTACCGAGCATTCGGCCTTGTCCGGTCTGACACGCCTGATGGAATTGTGCGTGACCTGTCGAAAATCTACATGGTAGGCGGCTTCTTGTGGTACAATTACTGCGATGGTCAGGGTGGGGCGGATCACGATATTACGCTCGCTGCGGCTATCGATGACACCGGGTTCAACACCCCGCGCGCCTTGCGCAAGCTGCTTGAGTATCCGTTCGGGTTTCTCAAAGTTCCGCGTATCTCGATCAACGTGAACGAGACGAATGAGGCCGCCTTGAAGCAGGCCGAGCGTCTCGGGTTCAAGATCGAGGGTATCAAGCGTAAGGCAGGCTCGCGCGGCACCGACATGGTGATGCTCGGCCTGCTTCCGGAAGAGTGCCCGTTCTGGACGCAGGCTTGATCGATGAGCGAACAGCGCAGAAAGCTAGCCGAGCAGATCGTCGAGTTCTACAAACTGGCGCCGCACTACAAGGACAAGAGCTCCTACGGCACGATCCCGCGTGACCGTGAGCAACAGGCGTACAATGCGCAGCAACTGATTGCAAAGAGACCAATGGGGCCGAGATGAGCTTCTCCGCACCGTCAGCGCCACCGCCGCCGCCCACTCCAAACCCGTATTCCGTCGCGGCGGCGCAGACGAGCAGCAACATCAGCACGGCTATTGCCAACGCGAAGCTGCAGAACGCCGATGAGGAGACGCCTGAGGCATACATAGCGTATACTGAGTTCGGTTCATACGACCTCGACGACCCGCAGTATTCGTCTTCCGGGACTCTCGCGTCAACGACGACGCGAACCATCCCGCTGTTCAAGCGGACGATCACATTCAAGGCCCCGGCACAGGCCATCTTCGACAAGAACCAGGAAGCCAAGCTGACGATGGCGTCGCTGACTGCGTCGCAGCTTTCGCAGCTTCAGACGGCGCTCGGCAATCCGTTCTCGACAGCAAGCCTGCCTGCGGCGGCCGATGCGCCTGCGGCTCAGCTGTTCACGATGAGCGTATCCGACCCTGGATCGCTTGTTCGCACCATCGGTTCAACCAGTCTCGTCACGCACATTGAGAGCGTCCGCAACGCGATCCTCTATCGCCCGAACCTCAAAATCGACTGGGACCGGCAGCAGCTCGTCACCAAGCTCGCCAACCAGGGGATCATCCCTGGAATGGATGCCTACGACCGCGAGATGCAGATTTTCGCGTGGCGCGAGAACGATGAGCAGAACGCGGCCTACCTCAAGGCGATGGAGGAGCAGAGCCGCATCATCAATCTGGAAGCTCTGATAGCCACGTTCGCCAACGACGCAACGCGGCGCGTGCTCGACAACTCGATCCTGATCGGCGAGTTCGCCAACAAGGCTGCGGTGCAGCGGTTTGCAATGCTTCACACGATTGCAGACTTCACCAACACGTTCCGTGCTCGCCGGATGCAGGAGCTTCTATCCGAGCGCTCGGTTCCGCTCAACGAGATCAGCGCACTGTTGCATGGCTCCCAGGTCAGCGTTCCGCAGTTCGAGGGCTTCCGCCCTGGGCATGTCTCGGACACGCCGATTGGCCAGTACATTTATCAGTCTGCGGCGCTCGATATGCAGAAGTACCAGAGCGTTGTGCAGCAGCAGCAGTGGCGCACACAGCGTCGCGACGAGATGATTGGCGGCATGTTGGGTGCTGCTGGCGGCATGGGCGCGGCGATGATCGACACGCCTCCCGAATCGTTCGGGAGGATTTGATGGGTCCGTGGACGGCGAGCGATCAAAGATGGCAGTCACTGACGCCGTACCAGCGGGCGGCGGCGATGTCGCTCATGGAGGCCGACAAGGCTGATCCTGATGCGGCCCGCAATGCCCTTGGTGCCATGATCAACAGGGCGCGCAAGAGCAACGTCGATCTCGGCTGGCACGTCAGTCAAAAGATTTATCAGCCAACTATTGAGCCGGCACAGCAAGCGCGCCTTGACCGAATTTTGAGACATCCAGAGTTCAACAACCTGACGACGTGGGCGCAGCGCCGCCACGCTGGTGAGGAGGCCGACCCGGTCAATGGCGCAACGCATTTTCTGGCCCACCCGAAGGTGATGCTCGCCCTGGAGGCAAGAGAGCCTGGGAAGTACAAGAATTGGGGGCCGCGCGGGGCAAATTGGACCGGCTACAACCCACAGACAGGCCAGTACAGGAACCAGACGCATGCAGATGCGTCGCATGCGTTTCTGGCCCCGGAGGGGCGGTATGAGTTTGGTCCACCGAGCGCGGCAACTACGCCACCTCCGTCCGGTGTCCAGACGATTGCAGCCTCCGCCCTGCCGCAGCCGACATCTCGCCCCCAGACTGCCGCCAGCATGCCACCAGCGGCGCGAGCAGCCGGCTCCGTACAGACGGCAGCCATCCGGCCACCTGACATGCCAGACGCTGAGCCTATGTTTCGCATTCCAAAGCCGAAGCGAACGGCAGCGCTCGCTCCGCCGCAGCCTGACGCATCATGGATGCGCGGCGTGTCGCCTGAGATGGCGAAGCAGATGGGGGTTGGGTGATGGACGCGCGCCGCCAGCTTGCAGAGCAAATAATCGGGCCGTTTGCTGACAAGCGCTTTGGCCCGATGACCGCCCGCACCCGCGCAGGTCTACCCAACCGCGAGCTGATGGCACCGGAGCCGGAGCCGACATCGTCAAGAAGTACGGCATCGCCGCTGCCGCCGCCATGTACGGCTGGGATGCGGTCAACAAGGCGACGGGCGGGAGCTGCGGCGCGGCCGAAGCGGCGCCGCCGACCAAGTCCGACGATCCGCGCAGAGCATTGGCAGAGCAAATCGTGTCCGGCGTCTACTGACTGGAGGGGAACAACATGACGATGGGCACGACGAACCCGAACAATCTGGCCCAGGTGTCGCCTGAGCTTGCCGACATCTATCATAAATTCGGCATCAAACCCGCAGAGGAGGGCTCCGCATCCGGCATCGGCGGCGGGATCGAGCGCGGCGTGAACCGCATGGCCAATGCCTGGAAGAAGCGCCAGTGGGATCAGTGGCGCATGGATGCAAACTCGCAGCGGGTCGCAGCAGAGGGGGGGGCGGTAACGGCAGCGATCACCCCGCCGTCATCGCCTGCGGATGTCGCCACATCAGGATCGCCAGTCGCTCCGACGACAAGTCGTCCGTCTCTACCGACGCCATCGCAGGGCATGGGCACCACCCATCCGGCGCAGTTCTCGCAGTCTGGTGCGCCCTACGAGCAGCCGACCGGGCCTCGTGGCATGGCATCGCCGCCTCCTGCAAACATGTCGCCAGCGCCGTGGGCATCTCAGCCGCGCGGCATGGCTGCCGCCCCGCCTCAGATGTCGCCGATGTCTTCAACTCAAGCCCAGACCGGCCCGGCGGTGCCGGCACAGCGCCCTTTCGCCCCGGCCGCATCAGCTACCCAGCCGGCGGCACAGAGTAGCATCCCGGCTACGTATTCAGATGCCGTCGGAACGATGGACCCTCGCATTCGCGGCTACATCAATGCGATGGCGAAGTTCGACCCAGGCGCGGCGCGCAAGATGGTCGAGACGGGCATGGCCCCTTATGTCGACCAGGGGCGCATGATCGATCTGCAGAAGGCCGCAGGAGCCGAGCGCCGCACGAACGAGATGCACCCGCTTGATATGGATGCGAAGCGGGCATCTGTGGCGGCAGCTCAGGCCCAGCTTGAGCAGGTCAGAACTCAGACGCCAGACTGGCGGGCGGCCAACGCCGAACGCTTTGGGCTGCAGAAGGGGACGCCGGAATACAATCAGTTCGTCATTGCGGGCACGTATGCTCCAAAGGATGACATCGTCAGGCAGAAGGACGACGAGCAGATCTTCCAGCGGGTTCGCAAGCCGGATGGCTCTTATGACTTTGTCCCGGTTGGTGGCGGCAGCCAAGGTGCCCCACAGCAACGCACCTTCGACAAGGCCTTCGCCAAGGAGCAGGCGCCGAAGTTGTACGCCGAGACCACCAAGGCGTTTCAGGATGCATCGAGCACGGTCAACACCATCGAGGATCTGTCCGCACTGTCCAAGCACGCCAGCACGGGCTGGGGTGCCGGCGGCATCAACGAGATGCGCAGGATAGCGTCACGTTTCGGGTTTGCGCCGGAAAGCGTTCGTGACGCGACGACGGCGACAGAGACGTTCCGTGCTTTGACGCAGAAGTTCGTTCTTTCGGAGGGCCAGAAGCTCAAGCCGATGTCGAACGCCGATATCCAGTTCGTCGAGAAGGGCTTGGCGACGATCATGAGCGATCCGAACACTCTGCCGGTGCTTTTGCCGGCATTGAAGGCGGAGGCGCAGCGCAGCGCGATGGCGCATCAGCTGACGATTGAGTATCTGCGTCGCGGTGTCCCGCCCGATCCTGCACGGATCGAGGAGCAGGTCGACGCGCGCATCCCGTCCGTCATTCGTCAGATCTACGGCGGGCAGGCGGGCCAGCAGGACGTGCAACCGCGACAGCAACGCCAGCCGGTGCATGTCAAGTCACCAGCGGAGGCCATGAAGCTCCCGCCAGGTACGCCGATCCTGCTCCCGGATGGCACGGTTGGGCACGTGCCCGCTCAGAGCTCCACTCCCATGAACCCAGGTGTGCGCCAAGTTGACGGCGCGACCGTCATCATCCCGACAGGGCGATAACCAATGGCAGAGGTTGCCAGCAACGATCCGTGGGCGATGTTCCGGCGGGGACCATCGCCGTCTACCCAGGCGGGCCAAGCGCCAGAGGCAGACGATCCTTGGAAAGCGTTTCGCACAGGCCCGCAGCCAGACCATGCGAGCCCCGGCGCGCTCGGATACGCACACGATATGGTGACGCAGGCAGGCTACGGCGTGCAAAAGGGTTTCGCCAACGTCATGAGCCTGCCGTATCGGGCGATTGATTGGGCGGGAGAGGAATTGACCGGCGGTGGATTCCTGCCTGACGTGGAGACGCTGCCGGGCTGGCGCGGCGTGCTGGCGCCGCCAGAGGCACAAACGGCCCCAGGAAAGTTTGCCGCCCGCACTGGCGAGACGGTCGGCGGCTCTGTCGTGCCGATGGCCGGCGTCGCCGTCAAGGCGGCACAGGCATCGGTTCCTGCCGTCGCGCAAGCGCCAACCGCACTGCAGCGTGTCGGCAATCAGATCGTGGACGCCTACCGGGCGAACCCGGTCGGAACAGCAGCGATGGACGTTGCTGCGTCGACCACCAGCGGCATCGCACAGCAGGGCGCACAGGAGCTTGGGTTTGGCCCCACAGGGCAGGCCATCGTCGGCATGATCGGCGGCATGGCACCGGGTGCGGTGCAGGCCTATCGCGCCCCATCATCGAACGCTCCGATTGGAACGCCGACGGGGCAGACACTAGCCCGCCAGCGTGCGACGGCAGCAGTTGACGACGCCCAGGCCCATTCCGACCTCGGCGTGCGGCCATTCGGGCCGAGCTTCAACCAGGGGCCGGTTGCGAGCATCGGCAAGCAGCTGACAGAGACGCCGTTCGTCGGCGCTCCGCTGCGCAACAACCTCGACGAGACGATGCAGGACGCGGCGACGGCTGCCACGGGGATCGCCAACCGCGTGAGCCCGACGGCGACGGCTGAGAGCGCCGGGGGGGCCGTTCAGCGCGGTCTGGAGCGCATGGCGACGGCCGGCATGGACGATCTTGAGCCTGCTGTTCTGCAGCGTCTCAACGTGCCTACGGTTGCCCAAGTGCCACGTCGGCAGGTGATGTCTGCCGGGGCGGCCCAGGTTGCGCAGCAGGCGGCTCCGATCCGGGCGCAGATCGGAGCCAATACGGCGCAGACGACGCGCGGTGCAATGGTGCCGGCCGCGCGGCCCCTGTCGCAGACGCTCACGACGCGCACGACGCCGGAGATGCTTGACGATGCGCAACTCGGCCGCCTGATACGGGCGCCGGCAGAGCAGACATCGTTCGCGACCCGCCAGGAGGCGCTTTACGAGCGGGCATGGCGGATGATTCCGGACATGCTGCGGAGCAACGGATCGGCCAATCCGAACGTCGTCGCTGCCGTCAACACGCGGCAGGCGATGAACGAAATCGACGGTGCCATCGCGAGCCAGATCGGTGGTCAGCGCACGATCGGCGGCGATCTTGCCGAGCGGCTCCGCAGCGCGCAAGCAGCCAACTTCCCGCTTTCCGATCTGCGAGCGATACGTACCGAGGTCGGACGCCAGCTGCGCGGCAACGCACTGCCGACAGAGAACACGCTGAACCGGACGCAATTAAAGCAGATGTACGGTGCGCTCTCACGCGACATTGAGACAGGCATCGAGACGCTAGCCAACCGTGCGGCGATCCAAGCCCGGCAGCTTGGCACTCCAGAGGCGATCCAGACGGCCCGCCAAGCAGCCGGAGCCCTGCACGCGATGCGGACGGCCGATCGCTATACCCGCCAGGGGATGGAGCGCATGGACCGCTTCATGGCGGTGATGCGCGCGGAGAGCCCGGAGGCGGCGGCTCGCCGTCTGGTGCAAGCCTCGCTCAGCGGCACACGCGGCAACGCCCGCATGGTTCGCGCCGCGCTCAATAGCCTACGAGCCGAGGAGCGTGCTGAGTTCGGATCGCTCGTAGTGCAGGAGATGGGGCGTCCTGTCGCATCGGCGCGCGGCATTGTGCAGGAGGTCGGGTTCTCGCCTCAGTCGTTCGTGACGCGATATCAGGCGATGTCGCCGGAGGCGCGCGATATGATGTTCCCGGCCGAGCACCAGCGCGCGATCAACCAGCTGTTCCGTGTGGCCTCGCGCCTCGCCAACGTCGAGGCGCTGACCAACACCAGCCGCACCGGCACGAACACCATCAACATGACGGGCGGCCTTGCCGGTGTCGGGTCGATGGTGCGAGGCGATTTCGCCACGCCGCTGGCGATCGGCGCGAGTGGGCTTGCCACGTCCGTGCTGATGTCACGGCCGACGTATGTCGCCTGGATGACCCGCTACATCCAGATGCGTGCTGCGGTGCGTGACGGCACGGCACGTGGCCTCGCACCGCTGATCAGGCATGTCGCAGGGCTTGAGGATCTGGCGCACAGAAACCCGATCCTCGCGCCGGTACATGCTGATGTGCTGAGAGAGATCGAGGGATTGCGGAGGCCGGGCCAGTGAATTCACCGGCACACGGTTTGCCACTCCCACCCTTCCGCCGGGTCGAACACCTGCTCGCGACGGCACCGGCTGGTTCCGACCGGGGGTACGCCGTAGGGCCGGACCTGATCGACAGAAGGCGGGGCGACCATGCACACGGTCGGTTGGCAGATGACAGGCACCTCATATGCATACTGACAGACCGGCTGGTTCTGGCCGTTGATGCAGCGGCACACGCAGGCTGCATTGGCGTTAGAAGCAAACAGTGCGATGGCTGAAATAGCCGCCATCGTGTAGAAAAGTTTCGTCATCTGTGTCCCCACGAACATTACCGCTGGGGTGATGCAAGCACGCGAGAGGACCGAGGACAAGATGGCACAGGCACAGCGCGCACCCAGGACGACGCGGGAGCTGGCGGAGTTGGTGGTGGGGAGCGAGCCGGACACGATGGCAGGGTTCCCCGGCTTCGACACGGCGCCCGTGCGCGAGACTGCGGATGAGGATGCCAAGCGCATGGGCCGGATCGGCACTGCCATGGCGGCATCTGCTGCCGACCCCCTCGGGATACCCAGCTCGATTGTCGGGATCGTATCCCCGGAGACCAGGGATGCGTGGAGGCAGACCCAGGCACAGGAAGGCATGCTGCCGCAGATGGCAGGCGGCGTTGTCGGTGGCATCCCCGCAGTGAAGGCCGTTGCATCCATACCGACGATGGCTGGCAAGATTGCAGGGGCCATGGGTCTGGGGGGCGCATCCGATGCGATCGACCAGGAGGCCGGCGGCAAGGATGGTGCCGTCAACCGGCGCACGCTGGCCAAGATGCTGCTCAATACGATGCCGTTTGCCCCGTCGAAGGGAACAGCCGTTGCGATGGGTGCCGGCGGCGGCGGTCTGCTCGGCATTGGCGAGGCAACCGCCGCCGACGACCCGATGGCGACGCAACGCCGCCGTCAGGAACAGTTGCAAGCCAAGGTGTCGGCGGGAACGGCCAAGCGATCCGAGCGGGATGAGCTGAAGACGTTGAACGAGGCTCTGACGAGGTTCGATATCGACTCCGCCGGACGGATGGCCTCGGAGCAGAGGAGCAGACAAGAAGCTGAGACCGCGAGGATGCGGTCCAGGCAAGATGCCGATGCAGTGAAGCTCGACGCAGACATTCAGAAGAACCGCGCCGATGCCCGCACGATGTACGAGGCAGAGAAGGGCAAGTACGGTTGGGCTCAGACGCCGTGGGCTGAGACCTGGATGGGCAAGAACGTCAACGACGCTGTGCTTCCTGCGCTGATCGGAGGCGTGACGGGCGCACTATTTGGCGGGAAGGGTGCGGCGGGCCAGAGAGCGGCTGCGAACGACTGGAGAAAAGCCGTCACCGCTGGCGAGGCTGCGACCAAGCCGAGTGCGAAGATGGCCGCCAGCAAGCTCGCCAGCGAGATCGAGGCGCAGTCGTTTCCCAAGGGCTGGGATAGCGGCCCGAACGCCCTCAAGTCCTACGCCGTTCCAATGACTGCCGGAGCCGTCGAGGGGGCCGCTGGAACGGCGACGATCCCGCACCTGTGGGACAGCAAGCTTCCAGACGCCAACCCTGAGCACGAGGCCCTCAAGGCCTATGAGGCCGCGCTGAACCCGAAGGACGAGAGCGAGCGTCGGCGCATTGCTCAGATGCTGGCGCGTGCCCCTGAGAAGAACCCGGCGAAGGCGGCAGCTCAGGAGTACCTTTGGAGCGGGCGGCATGCGAAGGAGGCTCTGGCGCAGGCTGGCGTCGGCGCTGCCGCTGCCGGTCTCGGAAAGACTCTGGCTTCGGTGCCGTTCATGCCGAATGAGAAGGCTCTTCCTCGCGCGCAGACGAAGGTGTTGGCCGCTGATGTCGGCGACGACGTGGCCGCGACGGGCACGAAAATGGGGAAGTCGGCGGCGGATGATCTCGCCTATGCAGAAGGCGAGGCAGGGAGAGATGTGCAAGCGGCTGGGATTAGCGGCGGTCGTGATGCGGCAATGGCCAAACAAGCATCAGAGCACGGTGCCGCAAAGGACTTCTATTCGAGCGACGCCTACAAGGGCCAAATCACTAAAGCGCTCGAAGCCAAGCAGGCAGAACAGCTTGCGCTTGCCGAGCAGCAAGCACGCGCTGCTGCAGCTCAGCATCCGACAGGTGGGCCAGGGGGCGGGACGGGTCCGGCGCGAACGTCTGCGGC
>JACCDG011023444.1_pt1 | contig 14828 bp, 23 predicted proteins | sample 7442471 | NCBI WGS metagenome assembly JACCDG01 (sample SAMN15323444, study PRJNA562643) | freshwater metagenome | isolation source: river surface water | place: USA:Blue River Watershed | collected 2017-08-17
ACATTGGGTAAAAACATCCTGTTAATTTTTGGGTAGAAATACATTGCGAAACACGAAGATACTCGGAAGATACCGCGAGATACCGTAGGATACCGTATGATTTTGCAAAAAAAAAGAATGAAAGACACATGATTATACACTTGATATGAATCCATTTATTACACCTTGTGTCTTCTAACACACTGATTTAATTGTACCATCGGCTTGTACTTCTTTTACTTTCTTAACAATATTATCAGTCATTGAAAATGTAACGCCAAAATCATGATTTATATCGCTAAATTGTAGATTATTGAATCATTTATCATTTTTATTATAATCACCTATAAGTACTCCATATTCTGAAGTCTTTTGCTCAGCATTATATTCTCGAATAATGGGACTTAGTACTTTTTCTATGAAGTTAGGATCATAATTTTCAAAGGACTTGATGGTATCTTCACTAATTATTATAGGATTTTTGCTTCCACCCTTAGGACATGAACCTGTGGCTCTAACTTTGTCCATAATAAGTGCAACTCTTGCGTAGTCTTTATAGAAACTCACTATTGGTTGTTGTAATACTTTTGCTTTACCATTGCCCATCTTGAACTCAACTGTATTTATAGCCATCTTAAACTGTGTGTGGACTCTATCTAAAGTTATTAATTCTACTGGTACGAAGTTATCAATCTTGTCTTTTCCGAGGGACTTATCACCGAAGAATTCACGGACATTTTTAATCGCGGGCATCCTTGATAGTAAGACCTTGCGTCTGGCTTCATCTGCGATCGTATACTGCTTAATTTCTTCGTCGCGAGTAAACAAGCCTTTCAGAAGTTTGTGGAAAAGTGCATACTACATTGCGACATACATTATTTTTTCTTTCCCAAATAGCTCGACACCTTCATGATTAACTACAACTCCTTCAACAATCTTGCTATTATCGAAGTCCTTCTGTCTGAGTAATGCGAATATTTCTTCATTTGGTGTGACTAAATGTAAGTCTGCAGGTTCTTTATTACTGAGTTGCTTCTCGAGTTCTAGATATTCGTTTTGTTCTTGTTTTGTTCTTGTTGTGAATTTACTATCATTTCGAACGATGTAGAAGCCCATACTTTCTAGAGTTCCGAGTATAGTTTCTACTGAATTTAGTCATATGTTTGTACATCTTGCTGTGCAAATACATGCAAGCTAAACTACTGGGTTTATGATATTCTTTAAAGGAACTATGCTGTCTTTCGCGTGAATTCTATACATATTTTCGAATACTTGTTTTGGTGTTTGTAGAATATCGCCAATTCGTCGCTGGGATACGTATATTGTGTGTTCTTTATCAGTGAAGTTACGAACTCTGAAGCATCCCTATACAAAGCTGTCTGGTGATTCATCCTTACCTGTAAAGATATGTACGAATGTATTAAATGGTCTCTAAACATCAACGCCTGCAGTGAGTGTTCCTGTGTAAATAAGAAGGTCTACGCTTGATAACGCTTTGTTGATATCCTTAAAGTCTTCTTCCTTTTGTTGTTTCATATCTATTTCTAGCTTGTCAATTGTAGTCGTGTCGTATAAATCGCCGTGATATAACTTACATTTCTTGCCAATTTTTATTGCTTCTTGGTATATATCTGTTGCTAATTTCTTACTTGAACAGTGGCTGACTACAGTTTTTCCGCATCGCAATAACATGAGGATATTGTCAGCGATGTCTTTTCGTTGTGTCTTACCTTCGTATGGAATCATCGAAATGTTGTGACCAGTGTATGGAGTTGCATGATTATTTACTATTTTTGGAAGATTTGTGTCACATAATTTTGATAATAACTATACAGTTTCTGATCATAGAGACGCATCCATTGCGATGATTTTAATGTTTGGAGATGATAAAACAGCGAGTAATACTTCTAAAGATCGTATTGTTTGTTCATTTTTTCCTTGGACGGACTATGCGATGTGTGACAGAATGCTCTCTATCTCATCCAAAACTACGAGATTTGCACATTCGTAATTAACTATTCTTGATAAACTTTCAACCTAAACCATAATTCTTGGTGTGTTTTCCGAAAGTATTAGGGCTCCTTGTTTATCCATGTAATTGAGAGCCCCGTAAGACTGGCTGACAGATGTGGAAAATGTTCTTCTAAAACTAACAATTAGTGTATATTTGAACTTAGGAAGGACAGTTTCTTTTAACCAATGACTCTTTCCTGTACCCATTGCACTTTTCATGCAGAATAGTTTGTAGTCTATATAACTTACAGAATTAAAGTCATCGCCAGATTTTTGCATTAAGAATGGCTAATGGTGAGTGTAGGCCAGGTTGTTTATAGCCATTGCTTTTCTTAATTTCTAGTTGTTCTAAGTAGTCTCGTTTCTGTCTATTTTTACTCTTGCGTGAGAACATTTCTCGCAATAACAATATACAATAAAGCATTCTGGGTGAGTATATATCGCGAAATGGTTGTTATTATTATGAGTTATGTCAGGCTTTCCTGGACATTTGTGAACTCCGTGTCTCTTTACGTAGAGGTAACTATGTCTGTATTCTACACTTATACCTGAGCCTGAGTATTCAATTTTGTTGTCATTAAAGTATTTCTTTACTTCCTTTGGTATTGTTTTTACGCTTACTTGTTCTGACTCGTAATACACAATAGGTGAAGAATATACACCGAAATCATTAATAAAATGACAGTTTGAAGTGTTTTGAACAACGCATCTCTAAAACTATGCAAAGCCCGATGTTTTGTAGAATCGTTTGTAGAATGTATGAGGAACTTCTTGTTTTAATTTGTAACTTTCGGGGAGTCTGAGATGACATGAATTATATACGGATGTGTCAATCGATGTAGATTCTAATCCATGACCTTGCTTAAAAAGCATCTTCTTTAATGTTTGGGCTATTAATAGGCATATCTTTGGATGTGCTGCGATATTTGAATAAATTCTGTACTTGTTATTACTAACAGAACATGCGAGTAAGTCTGTGGTCAAATAACAGTATTGGGTTGTTTGTAATAACACTTCTTGGAATAATTGTTGTATTGCGTCAATATTTAAAGCCTTCTGTACGTCATCTTTGCAGTCAATATCTAGGAACATTCATATTGATAATTTATGCTTAAATTCTTCATCAAAGGCTATTATCTTTGGAGATTTTGTGTGGTTTGAGATCATTCAGTCATATAATTCTTTTAGGTCTGCGATTGTTGTCGGGACTGACTCGTATGTAGAATTATTAACGGAAGAGATGTCAACTATTAGCGCATCGTCGTCTTCCCACAATAGTTGCTATATTTTTTCTTTCTTTTTTCCGTCTTTTATTTTCTCGAATGGTTGCATCATCGTTTTGATTGACGTTAAAAGTAATTCGTCGATGTCTACTTTTTTCAATAACTGTGGGTTTTGCACGAATGAAACTAAGTGTTTTGACTTTTCTGCTTTATTCATTTTGTTTGACCCAAGGATTGGGAGGAATCGCAAATATACACTTTCATATAGATTATCGAATGCAATCGCGGATGATTTTAAGGAATCGTCGGTTGAAAATGCTAATCATAACTAATTTCTTTGAGATATAAGCTTCTTCACTATGTCTTGTTTTCCTACATCTCTAACATATTTACACCATTGTTGTATCGATTCCCAGTCTTCTGACATTATTTCTTTTCAGCACAAACTCTTAAGATAATCTTGGATATCATCGAAAAGTCATTGTTTATTTATCGCGAATTGTTCGACGCACAGTAATCCGAGGAAGTATGACTTGACAATCTCTTGCGTTTTTTGCGGAAGTTGTGATGTACTCATGCCTATCATAACGAATTTTCTACACATTGTGTAAGACTTTGCGGCTTTATCATCCTTTACTATGAATTTTGAATTCTTTAAGTACTAATCGAAGTCTGAAATATGTTCATCAAACACGCTTTTCTTTATAAATATTTCTGTGTTTTCTAACAGTCTTTCGAATGTTTCGTGACTCCAATCTTTCTAACCTGGGTCTGTATAATAACCAATATATTTATTCTTCAAACCCCAAGGATATATTACTCTATGGAAATATTCTTCGAATTCCCAATTTATTTGTGCTGCAGTATACTGTCTAATTATTATTTCGCCTTGTTTTTCAGTCATTTTTTCGTTAGTTATATCGTTTAGGAATAGTCGAAGTTGCATACAAATGTTCTTATCAGGATATTTTATATTTAGATTCTTTCTAAATTCTGTCGTTAACTTACTAACAACTACGTGGATAGAGTCTGTATTTCCGAATACGCACGTGTCATCTCCGTTTATTCGGCATATTTCATTCTATGCGTTCATAAGCGTTTCTCATGCTTTATATGTAATTAAAGCCGCAAACGACGCGAAGGAAAGTCATATTCCAGGGGCATTTAACATTCCGTATATACTATTTGCCTGTAACTTCACGGCTTTCTCTATCACAACCTGACCATGTTTTTTCGCTGCATTTTTTATGCTTAAAAGCGATTCCCAAATAGATGCTAACACTGATTTTTTAACTTCTGGCTTGTAGATGTTTATGTAGAATTTACCCTGAGTTTTATCGTCCACAAAGAAAGAATTTAAGTCTGGATGTACAAGTGGGTCATTTGTTATGCTGTGGAATGTATCATGACCTATATTACATGCTATTCCGTGCGATGGATACATTGACGAGACATCATAAGCCGCAACACCCTCATAAAATTTACAGCCCATTGACTCTTCCCAAGCAGGTTGGAAGTTATAAGCTCCGTCGTTTCCTATTCTTTCTCGCTTGTCTGAGTTGTACGGGAGTAGTATTTTTTGTTCTAGATGTTTATAAAATATACCCCAGTAAGTTGCTGTTTTGTCAGATTCTTGGAGTGTTATAGCGTTACATAATCCGTACATCTTTGCGGTCTCATATTGTAGTCCGAGAATGTCTGTTTCATCAGATAATTGTCTTAAAAGTTCTACGTCTTGTAGTGCGTATTTGTAAACGTCTAGCTTTACCTGTGCGGTTTGTTCATCTGGATTGCGTAAGAATTTCATTAAGGATACGATGGATATATCGCCTTTTGTTTGTCCTAATATCTTCTTTGCATATACATTCAACGTTAGTTTGTGTTCAGTTTTCAATGCATTTGGAGGAAATGTTGAAGGAAGCAACACTTGGTAGTCCAAGAATATACAGTGGCAAAGTAACTCATTATTGCTGACACTTGTATAAACGTTGTATTTTCTACCAGTATTTTTAACATCGCAGAAGAATGTATTTCCTTTAATTGTACCATAACCAGCTCTCGACCACAAGAATGGAAGATCGTATCCATACATTTTGTCGCTATTGTCGTTCTTCGCATGTACAAGCGATGAGTTTGAATTAAATCCGCAAACATATGTTAAACCTTTCTGTTCGTTCAATATTTGGAAGTATCTTTGGCACATTTCTTGTTCAGTTAATATATATTCGAACTATATTTTATCATCCAACTGTGACCTTATTTCTTCTACAGATTGCTGATAGCGTTTCAAAGTAAGGATAATTGTTTGATTATTTGATTCCTCAACCTTACTTTTTTGTTCTTTTTCTGGAATTTCGCTTCCGTCTTCTCTATGAGTTATTCTTTTTCTTTCTATTTTTCTTGTCTGAATTTGTATTATTCCTACGTGACTTGTCGGGCGACTGTATTCTGGGACTCCTGAGAATGACTATTCATCGTCAAATGTTTCAATATCGTAGAATATTTCGTTATAATTTTCATTGTCAAACTCGATATTATTGTCTTTTGCTACTTTATTCAAGAATGCGGACTATATTTTTTGTCTATTATTTGGCGTTGGGTGTGCGAATCGCCAACCAGAGATATCTGGACAATTTTTATAATTTCCGTGTATTGTTTCGCCTTCTTTTACTTCGTATCCTTTTTCTACATAATTATTCTTACCAAGTGTTAATTCTCTTTGTTTGAACGCCACTTTTTTATATTCCTTCATAGGATATTCGACTGTTTCACTTTCGTCGATATACCTGCAGAGATCCCGATCTCCATTCTAAGAAGTCTTGTAAACTTTCATTTTTAAGTCTGAGAGTTTCACGATTCCATTCTTTGTGACAGCCATTACATCACCTTCATTCATGTATAAATACTATACTTTTGGAATAACTGTAGAAGATAATGTCTTTTCTTGAGTTTCAGCAAGACTTTTAAAACTTATATCGCTCAAACTCTAATTTGTATAAGCATACGCGCTAACGCTAATGCGATCGTATTCTTCGACCTTACTTCTAAGTTCTTTTATCTCCTCCTGTTGTTGCTTTATTATTTCTTGCAGTTTGTTGATTTCTTTTTCACATGAATCGTGCGATATAGTTGATGCAATACTACTATTTAGGAAATCTTGGATAGCATCTTTTCGTTTAAGGGAAGGTAGTGGAGTTCCAAATTTATCGACAGGAGTATCAAAACTTTCATCAAAACCAATAATCACGCTTGTATTTTCTTGTGTCTCCCTTCAATTTTCTTGTATCCAAGACTTGTGTTTTTCACTACCAATATGTTTATCAATTACCGCTTTTTTGTTGGTAATTGATGCTCCGCACTCGCATGTAAATTTTTGGGTGTTCATTTTTTTTCTGTTCCTTTTATAGTGTAAAAAAGTTTTTGTCTAGTATAAAAATTTTTGGACAAAAAAAATGCAAAACATAATTAAAACAAAGATTTTTTAGAATAATTTTTCAATGTCTGATTTTAGGTACCCATTTTTCTTCTTATCTGCGTGAACGACTATATATCTGTTGTTCTTTCCTGGCTTTATCTGCTTTTGCGTGTATGGGTTGTAAACTTTCTTTTTCTTCTTATCTATCATGACATCATACTCAGGAATATACTCCAGTCCTTCTGGGATCGCTGTGCCTTGTGGAAGCGCGTACTAAATCTTATCGGTTGGCTTTTCAACAGGTTCTTCTCCTTGTTTCACTTCCTCTGTCCCTTCATTTTGGGCTAATAGTGATCGCTTAGGCTTAGGCGGTGGAACATTGATGTTTTGTCACTCTAACATTTTCTAGGCCATTTTTGGAGGAATTCGGTATTCAGTTTGCGGGTAGCCTCTAGGTAAGTCTTCAGCCTTTTTTTCCTCTTCGGCGGCATTACTTAGTCTTTCCCTATATTCGATTGTTGCGCTCTCTCTTAAAGCTTTAGCCTTCTTAGTTTCTTTTTTCTTTGCCTTTTCTGCCTATTTTTCGAATCATTCTGTCGCCTGAGCCCGTATAATTTCCTCTCATTTCTTTTCTTCTTCTTCTCATTCTTTTTTTAATCATTCTCATTCTTCTTCCTCTCATTTCTTTCGTTCTTCTTCGGCTTTCTTTCTTTCTGCCTCTCATTTCATTCCTTCTTCTTCTATTCATTTTATATCTTCCTAGATTTTCTTTTCTTCTTCCTCTCATTTCTTCCCTTCTTCCTCTCATTTCTTTTCTTCTTCGCTTTGAATGCGCTGAGCTCCGTCTCCTCCCTTCTTTTCCGCGAATTCGATGATATCCATGTAGTATTTCTTGCGCTTAGGATCAATAGTTTTAACGAGCTATACACGCGACTTCGATAGTAAGTCTTGCATGTCTTTCTCATTAAATGCGCTAATCTTAGCCTTTATATCGTCAGAAAGTTCGTAAGATGTGCGCGCTGGAGGAGGCCCAAAGTACTTAACCAAGTCTCAGAATAAATTACTTTCTGACTTGTCGAGCGGGCCGTTTTTCAAAAGATCATTTGTATTATTCATAAAACCAGTCAAATCGCGTTGTTTCTTCTACAATTGCGTCAAAAGTATTACATTATCTTGCTTTGTAGTGTCTTTTTCACTCGGATATCGCAACACTTCCGTATCTTTTGCCCTAGAAATGATTTGGCGGTATCGCGACGGATTTTTCTTTGCAATGATTCTTGCGACTTTTTTATCGATCATTTTCGTTCTTTTATTATAGTAAAATATATTTTATTTTCTTGTCTTCCTAGTCAATTATTGTGATTAAGTTCGCGTGTTCGCGGCTTCCTGCGTTGCTATCTACAATTAAACAGTTATACTAAGCCCCATGTTTTATGTATTTATTGAATACTTTTTCAGCACTAAATTGGTCTTCTTGGTCAAATAATTCCTCGAACATCTTCTTTCTGACAGGCTTCTGGAAAAACATTATAAATAAATCACACTATGATCTTATCACATAATTTACCTTCGTAAACACTTGCGAACTCCACAAGAATGTGATATTTAAGTGTCAACTTCATAAGCAAAAATTTGCTAATTCACTATTGAAACTAGCCCAGCTTTTGTCACCAACAAGGTCATCCACGACTATTAAGTAACGTTTTAGGGGAGTAATTGGTTCTCTACGCACTCTGTTTCTTTCCCCGTGTTCTCGGGAATATTCAACCATTTCGTTGTGTAATTTGATTTTATTCTGCGATTCTTGTATGTTTTTTATCATTTGCAGGTCGACAAAAGGTTTAAAATTTGTTTGAATAGTACCGTGGGCTCCAGGTGTTTGGGATGTGTCAATAGTGTGTTTATCCCCGCTTTTCTTCTCATGCAGCTTTCGCAGAGTCCATCGAAGGCGGTTAAAACTTTTGTCTGTCTCGAAGCTCGGACTGAAAATAATTATATTTTCTATCGGCACTGCGTGTATAAAGTGGTTACAAATTAGTCAAGAAATCATACTGCTTTTACCGCTGCGACTCTTACCGCACAGTAAAATATGCGGCGAATTATCTAAGTCTACATTCTTTATTCCTAAATTCTCGTTAAAATCATCACAACTAACAAGCGATTTTGGCTCTTCTGAGAATAACCATACGTCTGGGGTTACTTCGGAAATATTGGGGCTCTGGTCCCGGTCAATTGTCTTTTCCATGTGTTTTTATTACAAAAAAAAACTATACAAAACAAGGACTTTGTTCCTTAAAACATCGTCTTAACACTACCGCTTCCCATAATATTTGCGACCTAATGACCTACAACATAGGTTAAAACATGTAAGTTTGAAGTACTAGCCATTGGCTCAAAGTTGAACTTTCTTTGAATAGCCCGGGATGACCCTTTGAATTTATAAGCTCTTGTTTCGAACATATCGCTTCCGCCGTATACATGACCTGGCCCAAATTCGCATGTTAAATAGAAGTTTGTGCTTCCAAATCTTCTCGCGCTGTATTTATCCTTCTTATTTTGGACTCTTTCTGTATATTTCTTTACTTCTAGGATTGTGGGGTTTCGCTCTAGCCCATTGCTTCCAGGGAATTTAAGACCATCAACCATGTCATAAAAGTCTTTAAATTGTGGCATAAAACTATCTAAACAGCCATTTTTATCTTGGGTAACATTGAGGGCTGTTCCGTAATCTAGCTCCTGAGCGTGAGTGAGGCCTAGTATTGTCGTTCCGCGATTCTAAAACATTGTAATTGTTCTCACCAAAAGTTGACTTGGTGCGCCCAATGCCGTTTCATCGTAAGCAGTATTAGCGTTTGTGGCCCATCTTTTGTTTGAAAATACTTTATAAACAAACGGAATTCCACCACTATTTCTTGTCTGGATAAATTGGTTTCTTTCCTCCTCAGTCATCACAAAACTGTATACGTAGAAATCAATTTCGCTGAATACAATTTTTTTAAAATCAACACTTACAGCCGCAGTTCTTACTGCATTTGCCACAATTCTATCATGACTAACAGTCATATTTATGCTGAGTTTATCACCAATTACACATGGAATTGGATTATCGTCAATTATAAAGTGGTTTGAAGCTTTATAAAATATACATTTTACACCAGGTATGGTGTGTAATTTCTTTCATTTTCTTGCTTCTGCCTTAAGTTCAGCTTGGGTCATTACGATAAATGTGTCATTATATGCTGCGGCTTCATCATACTAACAATAAACACTGAGACTTTCTTCTTCATTATCGACTTTTTGTTGTTCTATCCACTTGAAATAGGCCTACATTTCAGTATCATTGCAAAGTTGTGCGTTATTATATGTGACATCGGCCTATTCCACTGCACATGTGATAGGTTCAGTCAAACACGCGGCATCACCATCACCATCATCTCCAAACACAGTCCCATCTGCCTTTTGAAGACTTATCTTTGCGGCTGCCTGAATGTCAAATATCAAATCGCGCACAGGGAGATTATCAGAACGTATCTTTCTCTTGTTATCTGTGTTCGCATCTCTGTCATTTGGCGTATGTTTGCACACTTCTATTCATGCTTTTGGTGGGATTGAGGTGAAATCCTGCAATAACGATTTTATTGGTAGTATATCCTAAAAACTGTCTGCGGGAGCTCGTTGCTCTTCCATCATCATACTCATTCTTTTTATAAGGCAGAAAAAAAAATAAAAATATTTTCGTGCGATTTTAGTCTTCACCTCCATGTTCGTCACTTTCATTTCTCTAAAACGAAAATAAAAGTCGTGGAGGATTTGCTTTATTAAAATATATTTTTCGCTGATGAATGTCCTACATTTCAAACTAAATGCGTAAATTTCCTATGGCAACTTCGCTTTCAAACGCCATATGGAATGGAAATTCGTACGTGTCTGTAAACATTCATGGTACGCTGACTGGCACTGTGATGTAATTTGCCCAAATAAGCCTATTATTTCTGGCCTCATTTTGGTGTACATCAAGGGCATCGCTGTAAAGTATGAATCAATCAGGCCTAAAAGATCCATCGTAAAGCTCTTTATTTAGGTTTACTCCTCCATTTAATGCCACGCTTGGGTCTTCAAGTACAGGGTTTGTGTTGCTCGTGCGATCTGCAGCGCTTGTGAAGCTATAAATACTCCAACTTTGTCCATTAATATTTGTCATTATTTTATAAAAACGACCTCCGAATGCTGGTTGTAAATTGCGCGAATTTAAGTCTTCTACATCGTACAATCCATCAGGGAGTGTGGTAAATACGCTACCATCAGACTTTAAGTACAACCTATTATTTCCAAAACTTGCCGAAATATTGCTGAAATTCACGCAATATGTGATACTTACGAGTGTAATGTGTTTATATCTAGCGAATTTTGGGGGTAATTCTAGCGTGCATTTGTTACCATCTTCACTAAATACAGCGGTTATGCAATCGTATGCTTTGTCCATCCTTTTTAGTTACAAAAAAAAGAAAGACGCGTGTTTAAATACCTAATATTTCGTCAATAATATCAAGCCCAAGTATCCCTTCGACGCTGTCAGAATATCGCGTTTCATCGCCGATAATATGCGAAATAATGTCTCCGCCGATTTCGTCTTCCCCTATTATTTCGTCAACTTCAGGGTTTGTAAAGCTTGCCTCTGGAATAACGGACAAAAGGGGTCCGAGCTCACTGTCTGTTTCTAATTTAGCCTTTCGTGTTATATCTATTTGTGTTTCTCATTTTGCTTCAGAACTTTCCATATATTTAGCCTATTCTTCCTCTGATATTGGTAAAAAGCCACTAAGTTCTTCGGGTCCTTTATCGGTAAATAATACGTATGGGACAAATGAAACATCTCCATTTTCATCAATAATTGTCGCGTAAAGTGAAGACGAGCTATTTTCGCCAACAATCGTTTCATATGTATTTTTCCAAGCTTTTATGTACGTTGAAAACTTGCTAATTTGTGCTTCTTTGTTCGGTCTATGATCCCAATCATCTACATTACTCCCTTTAATTCCGACCATTGGAAGAAGAACATCCGCGAATAAGTAGTGAATAGGTGATGCAATACCTTGAATTGTTGCTTCTACTAGTAAAAATGGGTCGAACATTGTTCGTAAGTTTGCGATTAACTCTTCTCGCTCTATTTCATCGCGCAAGTATTCTTTTGATATCCAATTCCTGAAAAACCAGAAGTTTTCTTGACCTCCTTCTTGTAGGTTAAAATTCACACTATATTCTTTCTCAAGGGCTTGTATTTCATCTTTTTTCTTAACGTTTTCGTTCCAAAGATACCAATCAGCTATACTTATTGCTGTTTGAGAAATGATTGTAAATAAGCTAAGTATGTCATTCATTCTAGTAATTTTGTTAAGTGCAGGGACATCCGACCTAGGTATTCGGCCTGTTTTTTGTTCTTCTTTTAGGCTTTCTATTGCGTTAAAACCTCATTTTAATTCAGCCATCTTTAGCTTAAATCCTTCAGATTTTAAATTATTCTATCGCGCGATTCATTCAGTAATAGCCCTATTTCGGTCCGGATTGTTTCTTAGTCTGTCAAATTCTGCTGAATATTCTTCGTGAGACATCTCCGATTCTACGTATTTCTTCCATAGTTCGTCCAACTATGCTTCATTTATCTAATCAAAAGCTTGTGTTATTTCTCTCCAAAGTTCTGTGTTTTCTATACGTATCATTTCTTCTGTTACCATTCGCTCAATTTCGAGCATTCCTTTTGCGCGGATATCAGTAAGTTGGATAACCTAAGGACTAAATATTATGTTAGACATTAATGTTTTTTTAATCGGTGGAATGTATAATTCTGTATCTCTGGTACCATCATTCAGCATAATATTCTTTAAATTATATTCAGACTAAGAATTTCTGGACCAATTTTCTATATCCTAACATTCTTGCCAAAGGTCTATTTCATCGAATAAACTCTCGGCGATTGGTTCAGAAATATACACATTTGGATAAATTTTGTCTATGCGCTATATTAGTGCGTCTGCCGCGCCATAGGGTAGTTCTTCTCTGTTAAAATCAAGCCACTAAGTCAATAATATGTCGTCAAAATATTCAGCTCTAGGTATAATTTTTGCTCCAATCTATGACTTTGGAACCATGTTCGTAACTTTTCTGCGACTTGATCTATACTCATTAACTACCTTAATCGCGGGATTTCTGCTTATAGTTCTATAAAATTTCTTAAGATTTTTGAATGCGTCTGGATGACCAACCATGCCTTTATCAATAAAAACATGCAATCATTCCTTGTTTATTCTTATTGCTTGCCCTCGAATTTGTATGAATTCATTAGACGGTTTGTAAGAATATCCATAATCAATACTGTTTAATTTATCAAGAATTTTTTGTGCTTTGTCTGCATTTTCGCCGAAAGTTTGTATAAGTCCTGCTAATGGAACAAAATTATAAGGTTTATTTGTTGCGCTATTTATACTAAAAAACATATCGCTAGGTTCCAAATTATGAAAATCCACTGCCTTAGGTTTAACATATGTCATCCATTCTGCTTGGTTTTTGAGCTTTGGAATAATAAGTTTTGGTTCTAATCCTGTAAGAGACATAATATCTTGGTAAATTGTATCGATTAATTCACTTGTCGGCAACACACCGTACTAAAACAAGCTTAAATCGTTGTAATGTATGAACAATCTATCCCTCTCTGGAAAACCCAACAGAGCTCGTCATATTTCTATTGTTTTATCATTTTCTGGTAAAAATTCAAGGACTGATGATAATGATACTTTCATCCCAGATTCTGGGCTCCGTCGCAACAATTGTATCATGTTTGGAACACTCATCGCTAATGATTTTATCGCATCTATAGCTAATTTACCCCATGATGTTCGTTCCTAAAGTCACACTGTTGGGAGAGGTGTTTTATTGTAGCCCACGAGTTTTCTTTGCCCCCTTTGTCCTCGCGGTCGCATAAATTGGTCCGTATCTCTTATCCTTATCGCCTATACGTTATCATAAAATCGCTTATACTCCCACTAATCACCTACATATTCTTGACGAACTCCGATAATACTTCCTGTTCGGGGATCCATAAGTCGTACATCCGTAGGCCGAAATACTTGCTATTGTGGCTAAAGCATATAAAATCCGGCGTTTAAAACTAACTAGTTTAATTCTTTTGCGAGTCTAAGCGGTGGAAGACTACTCCATTCCCTCGGCACAAACTCATTTCCAATAACTTTTTGCACATCATTTACGAACTTTTGAACGACTTGATTATCTGGATATTCGTAAAACTTTGGCAAACTACTTACTTTTATAGGAGGGTCCCCTTCTATAAATTCTCCAAAATACATTCTTTTTTACATACTAAAAAGAACAAAGTATTATGCCGACAGTAAATCTGTATAACGTATTACAAACAGACTGATTAGACGAGACAGATGCATATTTATAGCTACAAATAGACGAGCTTGGAGGCGGAGTGTAGGACCAAATTGATGATATAAATGTTGAAATCGCAGCATTAGACACGCGATTGGACGCAGCCGAAGGATCCATTACGACCATTTAGACTGAACAAGGCGTTCAAAATGGCCGATTAGATGTAGTAGAGGCGTCAATTGGTGACGCAGAATCGATGATAAACGACATTCAGGATGACATAGTACAAATAAATATTGAACAAACAGCTCAAAACACGCGATTGGATACAGCCGAAGCAGACATAGTTGCGCTTGAGAATGCGGACATTGCGCTGGACTCCTGATTAGACAACATTGAGACCGAACAAATAACCCAAAACACTCGATTAGACACAGCGGAGGCAGACATAGTTGCGCTTGAGAATGCAGATGTAGCCATTGACGGACGCCTAGATGTACTTGAAAGTGCGTTTCCATTGAGTTTGGCAGGGGGAAGTCTAACTGATGTGACAATTTCTGCTCCAACAAACGGTCAAGTTTTGAAGTTTAATAGCGGAACAAATGTTTGGGAAAATAGCACGAACCAGAGCGGTATAAATTAGATAAATGATTGTACTGATTTCGATAATACAGTGGCAAAAAATGAAAATGATTGAATGTGTTGGAACAATTCTACATCAAAATGGGAGCCTCGAGATAATACAATAGTGGGTTTATCTGATGTAAATGACGCAATTGTTCCACTAGAAAATGACGCATTATGATGGAATG
>JACCDG010380983.1_pt1 | contig 14818 bp, 20 predicted proteins | sample 7442471 | NCBI WGS metagenome assembly JACCDG01 (sample SAMN15323444, study PRJNA562643) | freshwater metagenome | isolation source: river surface water | place: USA:Blue River Watershed | collected 2017-08-17
CTAAATCATTAATTGTGATTTCTTTATCTTCATTGACTACTGTTGCAGAAAGTAACCAATGTATATATTTTTGATCTTTTTCATTGTAGTCTACAAGTTTTGCTTTTGAGAAAACCTGCAGAGGAAGAACAGTTTCAACCGATTGTAAAACAGCCTCTTGTTCCTGAGAACTTCCTAATGCAATCTTCAACAAATTCGTTGTCTGTGCTTCAGATTCAACAAGGAAAGCTAAGAATTCAGAAAACATCGCATCAATTCTCTTTTTGTGTCCAGCAAGAGAATTTCTGTGTTTCACAATTGTCTGTTCATGTGATTTTAGAAGAGTAGAAATTAAATATGCCTTTTGTTCTAAAGATCTGACAATTTCTGAATCTTCAGATACAGTTTTTGTTACTTGTTCAACTGCATCAAGCAAAGGACGAAGAGTTTGTAAATAAAACACAACATCGTGTTGTTTCATAAGATGACTAATGTAGACAATAAATCGTCCATCATCTAAGAATTCAATATCAATATTTCCTGCACGAGTTTTTCCTACAATCCCTTGATTTAAACTTACAAGAAATCCTCCACGAACATCTGGGTGAAGACGCATATCTCGCTTGAATTTCTCTACTTCTTCTTTATTTACCATACGACTATAATTCTTCACTTCCCAGAAATATGCACCTTTATCGCGTGTCATGCGAATATCTGCCGTTTGAGAATCTTTTGATACTAACATCACATCACAATCATAGGCTTTCTTAATTAAATCTTCTACTATTCCTTCTCCAAGTTCACCCTTTTCTTTACTACTACTCAATGTCTTTGTGAGACTTGTATGAAGAACTTCAAAGCGATTTGCCATATTATCTACTGTTTTTGCTAAACTTTCTTTCAAATCAGAGATTTGTTTGTCTTTGAGATCAATCAGTTCACGAAAGTTTTCACGGGCATCTTTCTGACAATTCTGTCTAAACTCACGGGCATCCAATTCCTGTTGCGTAAGTTTATTTGTAAGGCTCCGAATTCGTTCATCCAACTTCTCCTTTTCCTCTTTATATTTGGACTGAAGTTCAGTAATTGTTGCTTCATGGAGTTTCATCGCATGTTTCACAGCTTCAGTATGTGTTTCTTTACGAATCTTTTCTGTTGTCTTATTCTTCAAAAAAGAAATGGCATCAGCCCCCAATTCAAGGGCTAGTGCAATATCCTGAGCATCTGCAGAATCATAAAACGAAGGAAGTGTAAAAGAATAAGGTAAAGTAAGAATAATCTGTTGTTCACCAGACGTCATTCTACATAGAATAAGCGTTTTAGGTTTAGACCAGAATGTCCGGTTAGTATAGAGATGGGAGCATCCTTTACAAAAGATATGGCTATTTGTGTAGTCGTTTTTAATCCAAGCCAATCCAAACGTATTCTTATGAATTATTTGTACATGAAGAATCAATTTAAACTTCACAAAGTCCCTTTTTACACGATGGAACTTGTCTATGAGGGAAGAGAGCCAGAAATACGAAATGCCTTTCATGTTCACACAAAATCAGTTATGTTCCATAAAGAAAACATGTTTCGTGTAATGGAAAAGAAAATACCTTCGCATTTTACTAAAATAGGGTTCTTAGATTGTGATATTTTATTCAAAGATGGATCTTGGTATGAAAAAACTTCTAAACTTCTGGATACGCATGATGTGGTCCAACCTTTTGAAACTGCCCATTGGCTTGATCTTACCTATAAGAATACAATTCTTACAAGAAAGACGATTCTTCATTTAACAAAACCTATCTGGGATTTTAGTTACCATCCTGGATTTGCGTGGTGTATGAGACGTGATTGGTATAAGAAAGTAGGGTTTTTTGATTATGCAGTCTCAGGAAGTGGAGATACATTATCTTGTGCTGGATGGATGAAAAAGAAGTTTCCTGAGAAATTTCAGAGTCTTCCAACTGCAATTAAAGATGAATATAGTAAATTTTATGTAAAAGAATCTCCAAGGATAACTTATTTGAAAGGTGGAGAACTTTTCCATTTGTATCACGGTTCAAGAGTAAATCGTCAATATGCAGATAGACATAAATTATTAAATGTAAAAGAAAGTATAACAGAAATGCTTACAAAGAATGAAGATGGAATCTTTGAGTGGACAGAGAAAGAAAAATGGAATTCTGTTTTCCAATCCTACTTTGATGGAAGAAGAGAGGATGATTTGAGTTCTGAAGAGAAAGTGGATTCCAAAGTAAAAACATCATAATATCTCTCCGAATTAGAATAGATGGACGAGCATTCTAAAGATTCCAATGACTTTTTTGCATTCTTTAGTAATTCTTTTCTGAATGCAATGTTATGGATTGCGTTGTGGGGTATTGTCTACTTAGGAATTGAAATCATAGCAGAGAAAAACCTTTTAGCAGAGTTTGTGATCTACCTTTTCTTACTAGTCACTGTTGTACTGGTTAAAATATTCTATCCAAATTCTTTGCGTCACTAGGCCCGTGTTTGTCGTTTAGAAACATAGGTTGCAACAAGAGATCCGAGTACTATTTGTTTAAGAAGATCTCTATGATTATTCGGTGGTGGAACTCTTGGCATGAGTCTTTGAGACTGATTCCAAAAGTTTCTAAGTATACATTGCATTCTATATGTTTATATTGAGAAGTGTTTAGCCTTTAGAAAGAACTATAATCTGCAAACCCCTCTGGTTCAGGAGGTGCAGGGGCTACAGGTTCTGAAGGAGGTGCGGGTGCAGGGGCTACAGGTTCTGCTGCAGGTGCAGGTGCAGGTGCAGGTGCAGGTGGAGGAGGAGAAGGACCAGGGGGGCCAGGAGGACCAGGAGGACCAGGAGGGCCAGGAGGACCAGGATGAGGGGGAGAGGGAGGATGGTAAGGATACGGTCTTGTGGGGAAATCAAACGGGAACCAATTTGCAAAATACCAGGGTTTCTCTCTTATGTAAACACGTTCGCGGACTCCTTGATCGTAAAGAACCGGAACATATTCCTTCTGTGGTTGTGAAGGAGTCATAAAAAGATACACAACAGCAACTCCAACAAGTATACCTACCACCAACCAAATTGCAGATGAATCGCTCTTTGCCATCTAGTATTAATTATGGTATTTTACAAATACACAAATTAACAGATTATTTTCTTAGTTTACGAGATTGTCTGGATTTCTTAGATTTTCTCGTTTTTTTAGTCTTTCTCAGTTTTCGTTTTGCTCCTCCTGAAGCGCCTGCAGCACCAGGGGCAGGTCTTTCTTCAGTAAATCTTGTCATCGTACCATTTTGTAAATGGGATGAGTAAACTGTAAAACTTGTACTTGCATTCGCTTGATCCCTTTGGAATCTTGCTACACAAGTATCATTATCATTGGAACAATTGATTCGTCTAAGTTGACAAGGGGTAAAATAAAGTTCTCTTAAATCTTGCACAGCCCCAGCAGATAAACCTCTAGCCGTTGGAATTGTTTGTGGCATTTGTGAAAGTTTATAAGAGTGACCTACTTGAAGATCTCTAAACGCAATCCCATTTGGTGCAGCCATAGAGTTTACTAAATTGAGTTCAGAATTTATTCGTCATTCTTCTCCAACCATCTCTTGGCATCACACGCTGCGCAGACATCAAAGTCAGGATTCATCTCACTTAAGTTACTCGCAAGATTGTTCACACGCTTCATTGTTTTACGAGCATTGCGGTAGTTTCTTACTTGGACGAAGTTCTTCGCTGAGATGTTTGCACCAGATGTGCGGATAGCAGCAAGGCGCTTGATATTGGCCATACGAGGAGCCTTTCCAATAACATCTGTTAAATCTCTCTTGGCTTGTTCTTCAGCAAGCTTGAACAATTGTTTACGTTCAGCAGACATTGCTTCTTTGACTTTCTTGGCCATTTCACGTTGAAGTTTCTGTTCTTGCTTGGCGTGATTCTTCATGGCCTTCATTGTCTTTGCAGCAAGAGCCTTCGCAGCAGCATTCATGTTAACATTCCCCTTGGGAGCAGCCTTTACTTTGGCAGTTCTTGTTCTCTTCATAGTCTTCGGGACTTTCTTTCCAGCACGTCTGTCTTCCTCATTCATTTCCGCCATGATACGAGCAGCTTCATCTTCAGCCTCTTGATTCAAGACTTTGACCTTTGCCTTCTTGGCTTTGGATTCTTCCATAACCGCTTTGCGAGCCGCAGCAGCAGCCTCTTTTGCAGCAGCAGCAGCACGAGCAGCAAGATTTTTACGATCAGAAGCTTTCTTGGTAATATTTTTGAGTATATTCTCATTCTTCTGACCACGACGGCGGGCTCCCATTAGAGCAAGAATTTCCGCAGCCGTAGGGTCACGACCTAACTTGTCTTTCAAATCGGCTTTTGCAGCGGCGCGTTCAGCATTAAACTGGGCTTTCTTATCCATATCTAATCATAGACCATAAAAAATGTTGTCTTTTATTTTTATTTGTTTGTAACCTTTTTATTTTTGTTTTTTTAGATGTCATCAATGTTCACATCATCATCTGCACCATTTGCGGCATCATTCTCTTCACGAAGAACACGCTCCGTGTGCTTACCAACCTTATCCTTCTTGGCAACAAGGCCAGTGGTAACAGTGGGTGCTGTGCCATCATCCTCTTTCTTCTCTTCATCATCGTAAGCAAACTCAATGCCAACGTCATCATCCTGGTTTGCGGATTTAGAGTTCAAGATTGTGTCGTGAATACGATCAGAACGCGCGGCTGCATCAACAGCACGGAGTGGAAGATAGATCTCATACTTCTTACCAGACTCCACAATGATGGCAATGCTTCCAACATCTGGCTTCAACTTCTCAATGTTTCGGTCAACAACTGCGGCCTCTACCTCAAGAATGGAACGCTTTCCAGGATGATAGATGGAAGTAAGGAAACGGTCAAAGCGAAGCATCTTGGTAATGCGGCCAACAAAGATTCCATCTCCCTTATCTTCATCAAAGGCGCGAAGACGACGGATGTACTCATTTTGTGGAGCATCTGCACCCTTACGCTTCTTCTCTCGGCTTTTGTGAACTGCGGCGTGCGGCATTTTACTTCTGTCTGCTATTTTTGTATCTAGGAAGTAGTACATGCTTTTCACTTAAGTTCCCTTTCAATTTTTTACTAAAACATCATGTCCAGGAGTTCAAAGCCGCCCTCTTCAAGCCACTTTTCTACACGAGTAGGATGAAAGACTTTCATAACAAGTTCCTCTTTAAAGATCTCTACCCTCGTGTGATGAAAGGCCTTCATATCTTGACGCTTTCCTTTCACAGCAGTAAGTACTATGTTAATTAGAAAGGCTCGCTGTTCATCTGAAATCAACTTTTTAGGGATATTGTTCAGATTTTCTGTCAGGCAGGAATCTGAAAGGAGCAAACTCCCTCCGAAGGATGGATGATCTGTAAATTCGTCAACAACCAAGCGATAGGCTCCCTGTTTGAGAGATTCTGGGCATGGATAATTTCCAATAAGACAATGCAAGTAGGCAAGTACATTCTCCAAGACTTTGTGCACATACACAGCAGGATGGCTCAGAAATACTCCCAATCGTCTCTCCAACGAGGGTGCTACATCAATCAGAAACGGTGTACGCATCTTGGCAAAGGTAAAGATGGCAAACTTTGTCAAAGGCATATTCCAAGTAGGACTCACTTTGCCACTAGAAACCAGAATGGTCCAGAGGTCAACAGCAGTGGGCCCGTGTGCATTGAATTGATTTGGAGGAGGGCATGGGATTGCAGCACAATCTGCTTGAGTAAGCACCACAAGGCAATTCGCAAGAGCATATAGAATTGCGGTTTCAATTCTTCCCACAAGAGTCGTTTGCTCATAGCCCACGCCAGTTGGAAGAAATGGACTGTCCAAGGAGAAGAACATCCGCTTCCATTGATCTTTGTTGTAGAAGTGTTTGTGAGAGGAACAGGTTGTGTGGCCATGGCGTGCATGATTCTGACAAGGCTGAAGATCAGACTTGCGAAAGGCATTACAAAGTGACATTTTTATGGAGGTGGGTGATCTATCCACGTAACGAATGAACATCAATTTTTACCAAACTCACTCAGAAGACTATTTATAACCTTATCCGCGCCCTTTCCATATTTTTTTCTCATTTCCTTTACTAACTTATTAATTTTAAATGTAAGTTTTCTTTCCAATCGTACTTTGGTATTTCTGTTTGTTTCCTTGTTTTCAAAGTTCTTCCATTCTTCTTCCTCTAATTCTTTTAAAGCGTTATTGAGTATCTTATTTCTGTTTTTCTCTTCTTGTTCTTTTAATTCTTTGAGAGCGTTATTGAGTATCTTTTTTTGTCGTTCTTCTTCTTGTTCTAATTCCTGTTTTGTTTTCTTAACTTTCTTTGTAAAGAATCCTGGTTTAAATGCAAATGCGGTATTCTCTTTCTTAGGAGCAGCGGCCTTCTTTTTCTTTTCTTCCTCCGCAGCCTTTTTTCTCTCTGCCTCTTCCTTTGCAGCTTTTTCCCTATCTGCATTTTCCTTTGCTTTTCTTATTGCCACCCTTACCGCTTCTTTTGCCGCATATCTTTCTTTAACTCCTTCTTCATATTCATGTAGATTGATACTGTGTCTTCTAGCACTTCTAGCATTTTCATCAAGTGATGAACAGTACACTCCTCTGCATGCCCAAACTATGAAAAGACGAAATCCTCCCGCAGTTGGAATGGGGAATCTTGCCGCATCCTTCACAAGTTTACTTTCTCTAATAACAAATCTATCTTTTTCTGTTTCTTCACGAGCAAGATCTCTTGTGAAATATGTTCTCATTAAATTTGCCTTATGATTCTGGAAAAAAGGATCATTTTCTAATGCGAATTTATTCGTTAACTCTTCCTCTTTTTTCTTTTTATCAGTTGCGGATGATTTTTGAAATGTATTCTTTTCTGATTCTTGTGCTAATAGTCTAGTTTTTTCTTGGACAAGTCTTGTTCTCATATCAAAGAGTGTTTTGTCTACAGGCAATTGGTATACACCAGATAAAAGTATATCAGTTTCTGCTCCTCCTTGATTGGAGAATTGTAAGATCATATCTTTTGGCTTGTCACCTGGTTTATAAATGGCAAGTCTATCTTTTTCTGGCTCAAACTTATTTGGCGAAAAAAATTCAGATGTTCCAAATCCTTTGTCCTGACCTGTGAGTAATCTCCAAAGACTTTCTGTATCTCTCTCTTTTACAAAGTCTTCTATTTCAGTTGAATCTGCATACAAGACTTTTCCGCTCACGATTACGTGTAATACGTAGGTGTTAGGAGGAACCTCATATGTTTCATTTTTCAGAATAGCACCATGTCCTGCAACATAGTAAATTCCATTGTTGGTAAAAAAGTTAGTCATGAGAGTTTTCTTATCCGTACCCGAGATGGGAGCCAGACTGCGAGGAAGATGAGGGATGGAACCTCCTTTTTGTTTCTTAAGTTTTCTGGTTCTGTTAACCATTCTACGTATTACGAAGATTTTAGTATACTTCTTGAGGCTCTTCAATAAGGGCTCTACTTCCACTTACAAGATGAATTCCTAGAGCGTCTGCAATCGTGTGGTTGATTGCAAAATCGTCCGTACAGAGAAGAATCCAGTCCTTGTTTGAAAATCTGATTGTCTGTACAACTTTCTCAAGAAGATGTTCATCACTGTTATCCAGTTCAACAATCTCACTAAATGTATCTGCCCACCCTTTCTTCGTCTTCTCAGTTCTTCCCGCACTTGGCATTGCACTACTGAACGACCAGTTTCCAATGACTAAGAGGTTGGTTACTTTTGGATAAAAGAACTTGAGTGACTCATAGGGCTGTCTCCACGTTAGAATCCACAAGCTGTGATAGTAAAGAGTGCGTGCCATGTTTACCTATTCAAAAGGTCCCTTTTGGGTCAATTTTTAAACTTTCATAAAAACAAAAAAATTTTTTTTTTGGCTTTTAACCTTTTTTCTTGGTGTTTGGTGTTTTGTTGTTGCTGCACCCTTAGAAGCCGCGCATGGCGACCACCTTCTCCTCCTTGCCCGTACCGCTCAGGTGAGCGGGAACGTGGGCGTAGTCATAGGGCCACTCTGAAGAGGCGCCCAGCAGGTGCACGGGCCCGTCAAAGCGGCCGAAGTTGACGCCGCCCTCGTTGTGAGTGCGAACAGGAGGCGGAAGAGGAGCAGGAGCAGGAACAGGCTTGGGAAGAGGGCGCTCAGGGAACGCATCACCATAGAGCCACTGGTTCTCGCTGAGCGTGAACGGCTCACGAGCCTTCTGCTTCGCGTGGGTCTTGAGCATCGCGTCCACCTCGTACGTGCCGATCTTGTCACCGAGGTACTTGACGCGGATGGAGACAAGAGTGTGCTTCCAGCCCCACTCACCCTCCTTCTCCTCAATCGTCTCGTACTCGCGGACCGCCTTGAACTTCGGGCCGAAGAGGAGGGCAATGCGCTGCAGCAGGTCAGAGTTGGAGAAGATGCGATTGACCTTGATGGCGTAGAGATCCGCCACATCGTACCACTCTCCGTCATACTCTGACCACTTCTTCACGCCCAGTGTCGTGTCAAAGAGGTGAGAAGGCGGATCGTGAGGCTCCCGCTCCTCATGGGAGCGCTCGGCGAGTGCCCGCTTCTTCTCCAGGAGGGTCTGGTTGTAGAAGAGCACGAGGTAGTCGTACACGTCGCACTGGCCCTCGTCCTTGAGCTGGCGCCAGAGGGCGGCACGGTTGCTCTCACACCTGGACTTGATGTGCTGGTAGAGGAGGTCTGCGTAGCGCTCCACGAAGGCCATCTCCTTCTCCTTGTGCTTCCTCTGCAGGGAAGCCTCCAGAGCGCACTCGGATCCGTAGCCGCTGAAGAGGGAGTTGTCCTTGATCTCGTCCACGAGAGCAGCCTCCTCCGCCGTGAGCTTCTTGATACCGAGGTAGGCGTCCATCTTGCTGAGAACTTTCTTACTGTTAGAAGACTAAGGGCAAGAAAGGGTACTGGTTTGGGAGGGACTTGGGACTTCAATTTTTTCCGAAGTTGGTTACTCTTCTTCTTCTAGTCTTCTTGGTTGAAGAGCCATCCACTGCAAAAAAAAAGGTTTTAGAGATCCTTTTAACTCTTTCACTATCAGTGGGGATCGAACCCACGACCACTTGGTAAGTCTTGCAATAAGAGCCAAGCGCTCTACCGCTGAGCTATGATAGTATACACTACCTGTGGGGATTGAACCCACGACCACTTGGTTAAGAGCCAAGCGCTCTACCGCTGAGCTAAGGCAGTTTTGGGGGCCTCCATCCAGAGAAAGTTCGATATTCCATCACCCTTGAGACTACTTTCAGATTGAGAGCCTTTTTACGGGCTAACTAAAGACCTATTGCTAGGCATCTTCCACTGAATGAAGGCAACAGTCAATCAGGGTAAATCGGCCTTCAATTTTTTGTTACTTCCCTTTAAAACTTAGTAATAAAGAGCGTAAAAAAATTTTTCTTGGGTTTTCTTTGTTGGGCAGACAAGTAAGGGGGTACAGAGAAAGGGTGGCTACAGCCGCACACCCGTGTAGTAATAGACGGTGAACCGCAAAGAGGCCCGCAAGAGGTCGTGCGGCAGGGGCTTCACAGGGGGCCTCTTCCAGCCCAGGGCGAACATCTTGCTCTCGCTCTCCTCAATGAGGCGGCCCCAGACGAGCATAGACGTGTAGTAGAAAGACTTCTCGGGGTCAAAAGAGGGGTCGTCCTTGCACAGGTGGACGGCGAGGGTCTGGCTGTCGGCCGCGAGGCGGTAGTTCACGTCCTGCTCCTCCCACTGCCGCTCCAGAGCCTTCAGGGCGGCCGCGCGGCTCTTGCGGTAAGAGTACCCGCGCCAGAGGGCCTGCAGCGGCTGAGCGGCCAGGTAGCACGCCACACAGTGCACGTCCATAGAGCCACAGCGGGGTGCCCCGCAGTCCTCGCAGAGGGGGGTGCCGAGGACGAACAGCCCCTTGCGGAACTGGGCGCGGTAAGAGGCCATTTAGGGCGTTCTTTTGGAGGGTGTGATAGGCTCTGTTAGGGCATACCACATACCCCTTTGGGGGGTAGTCTACAGCGTCAATTTTATCTGGAAATTGAATGCAAAGAGGAAAAAATTGCCCCCTCCAGAGCCCCCCTCTGGCGCCTCTGGTTTTTTTTCTGCTCCATTCAATTTTCAAAAAAAATTGAAAGGCCGAACCCCCCAATAGCCAGTACCCTTTTGAGCTATAACAGTACTACAGCTTTAAAGGACCTTCAAGCGAAAATGTCTTCCACGATGATCGTTTCCATGACCCAGGACCAGCTCCGCGCTCTCCTTGTGGACGCGGTACGCGACGCCCTCTCTGGCAAGATTGACCTCTCTAAGGTCGTTTCGGCCGCCTCCTCTGACGCAAAGCCCGCGAAGGCTAAGCGTGCCAAGAAGGAGCGTGACCCTGACGCCCCCAAGAAGGAGCCCAACGACTGGATCAAGTTCACGTCGCGGGTTCGCTCTGTCCTCGCAGGGCAGGTTGAGGATGGCAAGAAGATGCACCCCAAGGCTGTGACGCAGACTGCCTCTAAGCTCAAGGACGCCGACCTCATGGCCTCTGCGAGTGACGAGCAGATCATCGCGGCCTACCGTGACTGGCTCGCTAACCCCCCCGCGGTTAGCAAGATGGTCGCCGAGGGGCGTGACAAGAAGTCCAAGAAGTCCAAGTCTTCTGACGGCTCGTCCAGTGCAGCTTCTACCGTCGTCGCCGATGAGCCCGTCGCGGACGCAAAGCCCAAGAAGGAGCGTAAGCCCCGTGCGAAGCTGACCGACGAGCAGAAGGCCGCCAAGAAGGCCGCGAAGTCCGCGAAGACCGAGGCGCCTAAGGCCGCGCCCGTCGTTGAGCCCTCTGCCGATGACGGTGACCTCGCCGACTTTGAGCCGTTCACCTGGAAGGGCCTCTCGCTCCTCAAGAACGGCCGCGGTGACGTCCTTACCGAGGATATGGAGTGGTTCGGTAAGTGGGACGCCGCCAAGAACAAGGTGGACACCTCGGCCTCTCAGCCTGACGACCTTGAGCTCTAAAGAGCTCAGCCCTTCAAATTTAAAAACAAAAGAAAAAATGTATGATTCTGTGTATTCTTCATAAACCCCAAAACAAAAGAAAAAAGTTTCAAACCCCAAAACCAAAGAAAAACTTTTTTTTGAAAAACTTGAAACCCGCCATGTAGTGCAGTCTAGTACATGCGAGATGGCAACCTTTCGCATCAGCAGCAAGCAGATCAAGGCTATCTCTCTCCAGGATGAGAGGACCTGGCCAGTGGACCTCCAGGTCTGGGTGGAGTTGACCTCTCGTCACAGGTGGAAGAGTTGGCATCCTCCGTTCTACCTCTCGCACGAGCAGGTGAAGATCTTCCGCGAGAAGGCTCTTAGTCTTAGAAAACCCAGATCCAATTCTCAATAAGTTTATTCTTCTGTATGTTTCTCTCTGTATATTTTTAATGGCGAAAAATTGAAGTAACTGAGCAAGAAATAGCCAGTACCCCCTTCCACAGCAAAGATGACTACCGTTACTCCGCAGCAGATTCTTAACCACCGCACCTGGTCTCTCGCCGCCAATGAGCGCCAGTGTGATTGGGGTGATGTGACGACTCTTGCGGGTGCTTCGTACCGACCGATCAACCCTTCTAATCCTCCCTGCTTCTGTGCAACGTGTCGCAACCTCTATGATGAAACTGGTGATGGCGATGCAAGACTCGTGAACACTGGACACGTAGGTGCACGGAAGGTGTACGCCAGCCTCTTGCTTCCTCCTTCGCCTCCTTCTTCTGAGATCACACGCACGGAAGAGAATGGCGGTTGGACCGACCTCTTTCCCAAGCGCACGAATGCACATCATCCTGGCCTTTGTCACAAGGACTGCTCGTTTGGATGCTGGGATCCCCCCTCAGCGCCATCTGTAAAGCGCAGTGGGACTGAGTGGCACGGTGGTGTTCCTCTTCACGTAACGATCCCCAGCCTCTCTGCCACCCACTTTGACGCCATCCCCACTTCTCTTCCCGCCCCTCGTCACCGTGACGTCATGAATGAGACCCCTGACGAGCGCATCAAGAACGATCTGGCTCTCCTTCGCATGAAGTACCAGCGTGAACTCATTGAGAAGATGGATTCCAAGCGCAACGTCTTTCTTGATAACCCTGACCGTGAGGAAGTTCTCGCAAGCATCCGCGCGGAAGAGGATGTGATTTGGCAGAAGATTGAGGCCATCAAGCTCCTTCTTTCTGATATGTAAACTTAGTTCTGTGTGTTTGTATGTGTTGTCTGTAAATAAAAAAAGAAAAACAAAACAAAATTTTTTATGGTATCTGGAAAAATTGAAAAGGAATTATTAAAATCTTAGTGTAAAGATGAGTGTGGTAAACGTAAAAGTAGATTATATTCGTAAAGAAGGATATGCGAACCTTCAGAAATGGATGGAAGACTCACAGAATGTCTATATTGGACGGGCTGGTATTGTCTTTATAGACAAAGTACGATTTCCTAAATCATCTTCAAACTTCTGCAATCCATTCAAAGTAGGAAAAGATGGAACTCGTGAAGAAGTGATTCAAAAATATGAGACGTATATTCGTAGTAGATTGGATAAAGAGGTAGAGTTGGTAAAAGAGTTGAGGGAAATGAAAGGAAAACGTCTTGGGTGTTGGTGTAAACCAGAAGGATGTCACGGTGACGTTCTTATTAAATTATTAAAAGAGTACTAAATTCTTCTTGCATATAAATCCATTTTTTTGGAAAAATTGAAACTGAGTTTCCAGAAAAGAATGTACCCTTTCACCGCTTACAAACTCTGAAAGACAAAAGCAATATGGCCACCATGATTACCCCCGCAGATATTCTTAAGGAGCGCGAGCGTTGCCGCTCTTCTTTCATGCTTGCCCACTCTGCCAACGTAGATGGCTCCTTCATGGCTCGCATGGGATGTCCTTGTTACACTTGTCGCGATGTTCTTGATCCAACGGGTGAGGAAGATGCGGCGGCAGCAAGTGCAGTGAATGAGAATCGCGAGCCATTTTCTCCTCCTCCTCTCTCCTTGCCCGCAGCTTCTTTGCTTCCTGTTCGCTCTTCTGGCGGTGGTATCGGTGTGATGGGCCTCGCTCCTGCTCCAAGCACCAGTCCTACCAGTACAACGGGTCATCTCTCTTCCTACACGCCTCCTCCTCTCTTCCGTCATGCTCGTGCTGAGCCAGACCACATGAAGGATGCGATTGCCTCTTTGAAGCTGGAGGTGAACACCCTTCGCGCGAAGCAAGAGGAGGTGTATGAGAAGGAGGCACACTCTCATGATGAGATGGCCATGCAGGATCACGAGTGGAATGAGTACGACCAGAAGATCATGACCTTGGAGACGATCATTGATACTCTTTCTTGCATGTAAACTTCCTTCTGTGTTTGTTCTTCAAAAAATAAAAAACAAAAAAAATTTTTTATGAAAAAATTGAAAGCGAGAAGCCCTATAATAACAGTACCCTTTTCCGCAACTCACAGAAAAGGAAACACCGCAAAAGAAAAGATGACTACCATTTCTGCTCCTTCTTCTCTCCCTGTTGACCCCCCCTCCGTCCCCATCGTTGAGCCCCCTGTGGCTGTTGACTGGATGGCCACTCTTCTTGAGCAAGATGAGCCCGCGATTGACGGTTTTATCGCTAGCCTCTTTGAAGACCTCCCTCCTGCTGAGCCCAAGGACTACGCAGAGGCCGAACTTGATGATCTCTATGAGGATTGTGACTGCGATGAGTGCCGCGGCGTCTACACAGATGATCGTGACGGCTACGACGATTATGACGCTGGCGACTGGTACTGGAACGACGGCGGCGGCTACTGTGACTGGTAAGCCATGTCCTCTGTAAAAAAACAAAAAACAAAAAAAAAATTTTTTAACAATTCTTATAAATAGATGAAATTAGAAAGAGTAAGAAATAAAAACAGAAATATTTTTTTGAAGTATGATCTTTCAAAACTTCAAGATATGTGCGGATATTTCACACCTTTAGGGTCATGGTTACGAAAACAATTAGAAACTTCTTCCGATGTTGTATATGCATTAGAGGGAGACATTCTATACGGATATATTATTCTTGATAAGAAAGATGATCATTTGGAAGTTGAACTCATTTGTGTTGGAGAAGAAGCAAGAAAACAAAAAGGTATTGGTACTGCTTTAATGAAGAAGGCTGAGGAAATAGCAAAGGAATATGGGCTTGAAGAGTTGGCACTTGATTCACAGTTTCAAGCAGAGGGCTTTTACAAAAAACTTAATTTCAAGGAAGTATCACGAAATAATCTTGGAGTAAGAATGAAAAAGAAACTATAATACTTTGGTGCAAATTTGATATGCAAAGGTTCAGTAGCATAACTACCCAAAATGTCGCGCATTGACCTAATGAAAGAAGCCATTGAACTTGGCATTGCAGAAAAGAAGATTGCAGAACAACTTCCTCGTCTTATGCTTTCACATCTTGCTCATCCCAAGTCTCATGCAGAACGAACAAAAGAGATTGAATCTATGCTTCGCCCAATGTTCCAGCGCAACATCTTTCTTGAGCGCTATGTGAATCATATTCGTAAAAATTGAAATGTTCACTTACTTCAAAGTGAAGTACCCTTTCAGCAAGCAACAACCTTTCTGAAAGTTAAGAAACATGGAATCCACAAAAGAAGCAAAAGCAGCATCCCTGATTCAAATGACCTGGCGAAAACACAAACTACGATATTGTTACCGATGTGAAGGCCCTCATCGCACGTACTACTCTTACTGCCCTGAATGCTTGGCATACATTTGGAAAGTAGAAGAAGAAAACTGCAACTGGCGATACAGAAATGGACCAACGCCAACAGAGATTCTCCACTA
>JACCDG010685259.1_pt1 | contig 14813 bp, 11 predicted proteins | sample 7442471 | NCBI WGS metagenome assembly JACCDG01 (sample SAMN15323444, study PRJNA562643) | freshwater metagenome | isolation source: river surface water | place: USA:Blue River Watershed | collected 2017-08-17
GGTGGACAAGAAGTTAACGCAGGCGAGATCTTGGTCCGTCAGCGCGGTACACACTTTCACCCAGGCAAGAACGTAGGACGCGGTAAGGACGACACACTTTTTGCACTCACTGCAGGAGCTGTTGAATTCGGTCGCGCTCGCGGTCGCCGTGTAGTGAATGTAGTTCCGGTAGCGTAAAAAGGTTTCTCTTAAAAGAGCGGGCCGCATCCATGCGTGTCCGCTTTTTTATTGCTCAGAAAAGTTTTAACTCACAAGTGGAAAGGGGATAAGCGATGACAACTTTTGTGGACCGCGTAACTCTTTTCGCGACTGCAGGTAATGGCGGAGATGGTTGCGTCTCAGTAAAGCGCGAAAAATTTAAACCACTTGGTGGTCCTGATGGCGGAAATGGTGGTCGCGGTGGCGATGTCATTCTCGTTGTTGATTCAAGTGTTACAACACTCCTAGATTTCCATCACTCGCCTCATCGCAAAGCAACCTCAGGTCACCAAGGCTATGGTGATCGTAAAGATGGTCATTTTGGCGAAGATCTCATCTTGCCCGTTCCAAACGGAACTGTTGTCTACGATAAAGAAGGCAATCTTCTTGCAGATTTAGTTGGAATCGGCACCACATTTATGGCAGCCCAAGGTGGCCATGGAGGACTTGGAAACTTAGCGTTATCTTCTTCAAAGCGCCGTGCGCCAGGATTTGCACTCCTTGGAGAACCAGGTGAAGCGCGCACTCTCTATCTTGAATTAAAGTCAGTTGCCGATATCGCTCTCGTTGGTTTTCCAAGCGCGGGTAAGTCCTCTCTTATCGCTGCAATCTCTGCAGCACGTCCCAAGATTGCTGATTATCCATTTACGACATTGGTACCAAATCTTGGCGTCGTTCAAGCTGGTGAGACTCGCTTTACCGTTGCCGATGTTCCAGGACTTATTCCAGGAGCATCACAAGGTAAAGGTTTAGGCCTTGAATTCTTGCGCCACGTCGAACGTTGCGTAGCGCTCGTTCACGTCCTTGATTGTGGAACGCTAGAAACAGATCGAAATCCAGTGAACGATCTTGAAATTATTGAAGAAGAACTAGCTCTCTACGGTGGCCTCGAGGATCGCGTACGCATTGTTGCACTGAACAAGATCGATCTTCCTGATGGTTCTGCCATGGCCGATATGGTCGAGCAGACTCTTCGCGATAAGGGTTATGACGTCTATAAAGTTTCAGCAGCAAGCCGTGAAGGTTTACAAGAACTCACCTACGCAATGGGTCGCTTAGTTCATAAAGCTCGCGCCGAAGCAGCAACCGAGGAGCGCACTCGCATCATCTTGCGTCCTACTCCTGTCGATGATTCAGGCTTTAGCGTGCGCGCAAATGCGGACGGTTCATTTACTGTTCGGGGCAAAAAGGTGGAACGTTGGGTTCGCCAGACAAACTTTAAGAATGCTGAAGCAATTGGTTACTTGGCTGACCGTCTTGCGCAACTTGGCGTTGAGAAAGAGCTCTACAAAAAGGGTGCAGTTGCCGGAAGTGAAGTTCGAATCGGTGATGGCGATAACGAGATCATCTTTGATTGGGAGCCAACTATTGAGGCCGGTGCTGAACAGCTCGCAGGCCACCTTCACCGTCGTGGCGAAGATTCACGTTTAGAATCAACATGGGTTGTCGCTGAGCGCGAGATTGATGTCCTCAGTGAGGAAGAGATTGCTAAGCAGTGGGAGTACAACGTAGAAGATCCTCATTCACCACAAGTTATTCAAGTGATTGACGGCAAAGAAGTTAAAGAAGGCGACGGAAAGGGGTAACCAGATGGATCGCAACGCTGTAATTTCTGCAAAGCGCATTGTCATCAAGATTGGTTCTTCCTCCCTGACTGGAAGTGCAGGCTCTGCACTTGATTCGGCATCCGTAGAGAAAATCGTGAGCGTCATTGCAACGCTAAAGTCTCGTGGTGCTGAAGTCGCACTGGTCTCCTCCGGTGCAATTGCCGCCGGCTTGGCACCTCTCAAGCTGACCACTCGTCCAAAAGATCTGCCAACCCAGCAGGCGGCAGCCTCAGTAGGTCAAGGTCTGTTGATCGCTCGATACAACGAAGCTTTTACTGCTCATTCGATTCTCTCCTCGCAAGTACTTCTTACTACTGAAGATATTGTGCGTCGTTCGCATTATCAGAATGCTCACCAGACTTTGTCTAAGTTGCTTTCACTTGGCGTTGTTCCGATCATTAATGAGAATGACAGCGTTGGAACTCAAGAAATTCGCTTTGGCGATAACGATCGATTAGCAGCGCTGGTCGCCCTCCTTATTGGTGCTGATTTACTAGTGCTTGTTTCAGATATTGACGCTTTATATGACGCACCACCAACACAAGCGGGAGCATCTGCAATCCATGAAGTACTTGCGATGGCTGATATTGAATCCATCGCGCTAGGCGGTGCGGGTTCAGCTGGAGTTGGTAGCGGGGGAATGGTTACTAAAGTGGAAGCGGCACGAATTGCAACAAGTGCAGGTATTCCTATGCTGCTTACTTCGCTTACGCAATCAGCTGAAGCACTTTCTGGCAGCCAAGTTGGAACTCTCTTTCACTCACAAGGCGGACGCACAACCTCTCGCTTGCTCTGGCTAGCACACGCTTCAACACCGCAAGGTCGCTTAGTTTTAGATGATGGTGCAGTTAAAGCAATCCGCGAACGTGGAGTTTCATTACTTCCAGCGGGCGTCACAAGCGTCAGCGGTGAATTTATTTCAGGGGATACAGTCGAGCTAGCCTCACAAAGTGGCGAAGTGATCGCGCGAGGACTTGTCGCCTTTGACTCTTCAGAGATTCCACAAATGTTGGGTCGATCGACTAAAGAGCTAGCGGCCACTCTCGGTGCAGAGTACGAGCGCGCACTCGTACATAGAGATGATTTAGTTCTTCTCTGATATCTGCTTCAAGACATCTGCAATATCTTCACTAATTCCATCCGCACTTGTTGGCATATCGCTCAACTTTACGATGACAGTGTTATTGGTCTTGTCTTGATAAATGTATTGACCATGTAGGCCCATCATGAGATTAATTCCTGGATATGGATGCCACATTTGTGCGCCATATCCCCAGCCATAATCGAGAGTTACGACAGGTGTCGAAATTCTTTTCGTCCATGATGGGCTAGCGATATCTGGCATTCCGTTCATGAGCGCCTGACCAACTCGGGCATAATCGCGGGCGGTTGCATTGAAACAACAGAATGCTTTCTCGTGGCCGCCGACCTTATCTACGTTCCACGTTGCATCATAATCGGCACGTACGCGCTTCCAGATTCGATTACTAAATTCATCAGCCAGTGTGTTGCCGGTAATTTCTTGAATTATCAGACCGAGCATCTGAGTGTTAACGCTGCGGTATTCAGCGAAAGTTCCAGGTTCCTCTCTCATCTTTCGATTGTTATTTAAAAAGAAATTCATATCTGTTGTTGCATACATTTGTGCAATAGCCACACCCCAGCCAGATGGGCCAGATGGATAGTTATCTGAAACACCAATTCCCGAGTTCATATCGAGAAGATCTTTGATGGTCACTTTGTCAAAAGATGTTCCCGCCTTAAATTCTGGGAGGATGCTAACAAAGGTGTCACTTTCATCAAGAGTGCCTTCATCAACAAGTTGACCGATTACAAGGGATGTCATCGTCTTGGCGACCGAATATGAAGGCAATACTGTCGACTCTGTCTTTCCATTGAGATATCTCTCGTAGGAAATTTTTCCGTCGCGAATTACCAAGAAGGCATTTGTTTGTGTCGCGGTAAGGAAATCGTCAAACGAAACTTTTTTGCCTTGCCAAATAACTTCGGTAATGGCTTCTGAGTCGCCAGATATCCAGGCCGACTCATCAGATGGCGCACCCTTGATGGTGTGAAAGGGCATGAGGTCGGGAGTCTTTGAAGCAGGAGCTAAGCCCAATTTGATAGCGGCGATCGGTTCTGGATATCGAATGGCTTTGGTCAATCCAAAGAGGGCTAGATAGAGAACGAATACCGAAATTGCAAGATTACGAATTATTTTGCGCACATGGTTAGGCTATCGCGCGCTAGGCTTATTCCTATGGATGCACGCGAAATTGTCGAAGGGCTAGCGCTCAGTGCACGTACGGCTGCACGTACGCTAGTTGCGACAACGGGTGAGCAACGTCGTCAGGCACTTCTTGCAATTGCGGATGAAATTGATGCACGTACCGACGAAATCATTGCAGCAAATAGCCGTGACATTGAAAGAGCTAAGGCAGATTCAATGCATCCTCAGATGCAAGATCGTCTCCTGCTCACACGTGAGCGAATTGCGGGAATCGCGTCTGGCGCTAGACAAGTTGCAGCGCTAGCGGATCCGCTGGGTCGTGTCTTGAAGAAATCAACTCTTCCCAATGGTCTAGAACTTGAGCAGATCACTGTTCCTTTTGGAGTGATAGGAATGGTCTACGAAGCTCGTCCGAATGTCACCGTAGATGCCGCCGTCATTCTTCTGATGTCTGGAAATGCAGCGCTTCTTCGTGGCTCATCTACCGCCGATGCCACCAACAAAGTTCTGATTGATGTGATGAGAACGGCGCTATCTAAGACAGCCATATCTCCAGATGTTCTCCAACTTGTGCCATCCGATGATCGCGCAACGGTTCAGGCCCTCCTTACCGCCCGTGGAAAAGTCGACCTTGTTATTCCGCGTGGAAGCGCCGCCCTTATCCGCATGGTTGTAGATGAGGCAACAGTTCCAACAATTGAAACCGGTGCTGGAGTCTGTCATGTCTATGTTGATGCCTCTGCCGACCTCGCCAAAGCTCTTCCAATCGTAATGAATTCAAAGACCCACCGACCAAGTGTCTGTAATGCAGCAGAGACGGTACTCGTTCATAAATCTGTTGCTGAGAAGTTTCTTCCAGATTTATTGACTTCACTCCATAGCGCGGGTGTATTACTTCATTGTGACCAAGCGGCTGAGTCGGTTGCACAGTCACTCTCTATTGATGTCACCCGTGCGACAGAACAAAACTGGGGGACTGAGTATGGCGTCCTTGAGATGAATGTCGGTGTTGTAGATTCTCTTGAAAGCGCAATTGATCACATCGCAACTTTTGGTACCCAGCACACCGAAGCCATCGTTACAGAAGATAAAGAGAGTGCACGTAGATTTATCGCAATGTCTGATTGTGCAGCAGTGATGGTCAATGCATCCACGCGATTTACAGATGGTGAGCAGATGGGCTTTGGCGCCGAGATCGGAATCTCAAATCAGAAACTTCACGCACGTGGCCCCATGGGGTTAGAGGCGATGACAACGACTACCTGGATCGTTACCGGAAACGGACAGATTCGCTCTTAAGCCTTTCTTTTTATAGACTCCACTCATGAGCAGTCTCTCGCGTGATGATGTCGCAAAGTTGGCAGCCCTTGCCCGCATCGAGATGAGCGAAGAAGAGCTCGTAAGTCTCGCTTCACAATTTGGAATGATTCTCGACGCTGTTGCTCGCGTTCAGGACGTTGATCTCGATGGAGTCGAACCTACTTCTCATCCGCAACCAATCCGCAATGTATTCCGTGAAGCTGTGGTTCAGCCAAGTCTTACTCCGGCACAAGCGCTCTCAGGAGCACCTGCCCAGGAAGAACAACGTTTTCGCGTTCCACAGATTCTTGGTGAAGCCGAGTGATTACACAGAGCGCAGCAGCAATGTCAGAAGCCCTATCAAAGGGTGAAGTGACATCTACAGAATTAACTCGAGCACATTTAGATCGTATTAGCGATGTTGACTCTTCAGTGAAGGCATTTCTTCACGTTGATGCAGATGGCGCACTGGCACAAGCCGCACGCGTTGATGCCGATCGCAGTTCAGGCAAGAAGTTACATCCACTTGCTGGAATTCCATTAGCTCTCAAAGATGTTCTCACTCAAGATGGCGTACCTACAACTGCAGGTTCAAAAATTCTGCAAGGGTGGAAACCGCAATACGACTCGACAGTAGTCTCCAAGATTAAAGATGCCGGCATCGTCATTCTCGGTAAGACAAATATGGATGAGTTCGCGATGGGTTCATCGACAGAAAATTCAGCCTACGGCCCGACCTTTAATCCATGGGATCTTGCACGCACACCGGGTGGCTCTAGCGGTGGATCAGCAGCAGCGGTAAGTGCATATGAGGCACCGCTTGCGATCGGATCAGATACAGGCGGATCAATTAGACAGCCTGCAGCGCTCACCGGAATTGTGGGAGTTCGCCCCACCTACGGCGCAGTCTCTCGTTACGGACTTATTGCATATTCATCCAGTCTTGATCAAGCGGGACCCTTTGGTCGCACCGTTTTAGATACCGCTTTGTTACATGATGTGATGGCAGGACATGATCCAAAGGATGCAACAAGTATTAATGGTGAATTTCCAGATGTAGTTGCAGCGGCACGAAAGTGTGACGTCAAGGGAATGAAAATTGGCGTCATTAAGCAACTTCAAGGTGAGGGATATCAAGCAGGAGTGCAAGCCCGCTTCGATGAATCACTTCAGGTTTTAGCATCACTCGGTGCTGAAATCGTCGAAGTTGATTGCCCAAGCTTTGAATACGCACTAGCCGCGTATTACCTGATCGCACCATCTGAATGTTCTTCTAACCTTGCTCGCTTTGATGCCATGCGTTACGGACTTCGCGTGGGGGATAGCGATGGTGCATCTGCCGAATCTGTTATGAATGCGACACGTAATGCTGGTTTTGGCCATGAAGTTAAGCGCCGCATCATTCTTGGTACCTATGCACTCTCATCTGGATATTACGACGCTTATTATGGAAGTGCGCAGAAGATTCGCACACTCATTATTCAAGATTACGCCAAGGCATTTGCTCAGGCAGATGTTTTGGTTTCACCGACTGCACCAACAACTGCATTTAAAATCGGTGAAAAATCTGACGATCCGATCGCTATGTATCTTGGCGATGTTGCAACAATTCCTGTAAATCTAGCTGGTATCTGTGGCATGAGCCTTCCAGCAGGTTTGGCCGATGAAGATAACCTTCCTGTTGGATTCCAGATTATGGCTCCTGCGATGCAGGATGCGCGTCTCTACCAAGTAGGCAGCGCACTCGAAGCCGCACTTGTATCTCAATGGGGCGGACATTTAATTTCAAAGGCTCCAGCATTAGGAGGTAGCAAATAATGGCTATTACCTACGATGATGTTGTCGCAAAATACGACCCTGTATTGGGACTTGAAGTTCACGTTGAGCTCAATACTGAATCAAAAATGTTCTGCTCCTGCAGTACAACTTTCGGCGCCGAACCAAATACGCAGACATGTCCTGTCTGTTTGGCACTTCCTGGTGCACTTCCAGTAGTAAATGCCACTGCCATCGAGTCAACGATCAAGATCGGTCTTGCGCTTAACTGTTCAATTGCGCCATATAGCCGTTTTGCGCGAAAGAACTATTTCTATCCAGATATGCCGAAGAACTTTCAGATCTCGCAGTACGACGAACCGATCTGTTTCGATGGTTACGTCGATGTAGAGATTGATACAGATGAAGGTCCACGCCAATTCCGCATTGAAGTTGAGCGCGTGCACATGGAGGAAGACACTGGTAAATCACTTCACGTTGGTGGTGCAACGGGTCGTATCCATGGTGCTGATTACTCGCTTCTTGATTACAACCGCGCCGGCATACCTTTGGTGGAGATTGTCACCAAGATTGTCCCTGGCACAGGAAAGTACGCGCCAGAAGTTGCACGTGCCTATGTTGCTGAACTTCGCGATATCTTGCGCGGCTTAGGTGTCTCTGATGTAAAGATGGAGCAAGGATCACTTCGCTGCGATGCCAACGTTTCACTCAAGCCGATCGGTTCAGAGGTTCTTGGAACACGTTCTGAGACTAAAAATGTGAACTCACTTCGCTCAGTCGAGCGGGCCATTCGCGGCGAAATGATTCGCCACGCTGAACTTCTTGATGCTGGCCAGAAAGTTAAGCAAGAGACTCGACACTTCCAAGAAGATACTGGCCTTACTCGCTCTGGTCGTTCAAAAGAGCAGGCAGAGGATTATCGTTATTTCCCTCAACCAGATCTTGTACCGGTTGCACCAGATGCTGCATGGATTGAAGAGTTGCGTGCGGCACTTCCTGAACGCCCATCACTACGACGTAAGCGTTTAAAGGAAGAGTGGAACGTTCCTGATAAGGAAATGTCTGCGATGGTTAATGCTGACGTGTTGGATATTGTTGAAGCAACAGTCTTACTCGGCGCAGATCCAACGAAGGCACGTTCATGGTGGCTTGGTGAGATCTCACGTGTTGCCAACGATAAGGAAGTTGCAGTTACCGAACTTTCAATTACTCCCGCCGATGTTGCAGAGATCGTTGCGCTAGTTAATAAAGGTGAACTTACAGACAAGCTGGCACGCCAAGTAGTTGAGGGTGTGATCGCAGGGGAGGGCTCACCTGCAGAAGTTGTTGCAAAGCGAGGAATTAAAGTTGTTAGCGATGATGGTGCACTAATGGCGGCCATTGAAAAAGTTTGCGCCGACCAGCCTGAGACTGCACAGAAAGTGCGTGACGGCCATATTCCGGCAGCGGGTGCTCTCATCGGTGCAGTTATGAAAGAGACAAAGGGCCAAGCAGATGCTGCACGCGTACGTGAGCTTCTACTTGGCCACCTCGGGCAAGCTACTTCTTAATTAGTGAGTTATTACGCCCTCTGTCTCAACGAGAGATTCTTTTCCAATATTGATGAAGAAGAAGAGCACCACCGCTCCGGCAAATAGGAGTGCTGCACTTACAGTGAATGCGACTGTAAATCCGTGAGTTATAGCAAATGGTTGAACTCGCTCACCCAATTGTGTATTGGCTACGGCATAACTTGTGGCAGCAGTTGCTGCAACAGTGTTCAGGAGTGCAGTACCGAGTGATCCACCCACCTGCTGGCTGGTATTAATCATCGCACTGGCAACACCTGTGTCCTGGTTACTTACGCCGTGAAGGGAAGTGGATGTGAGCGGGATAAAGACTAGGGCCATACCTGAGCTCATGATCAGAAGTGATGGCAACACGTGCGTTACATATGAGGTCTCTGGAGTAATTAATGTGAGCATTAACAATCCAATTCCCGCAAAGACTAGTCCTGGAACCATCAGAGGCTTTGGGCCAAATTTTGGAAGTAATTGAGATGCAATTCCGGCAAAGACAATGATTCCGGCGGTAAATGGCAAGAATGCAAAGCCAGATTTAAGTGGTGAGTATCCGAGAATTACCTGTAGGTAGAGTCCAAGGAAAAGGAACATTGAAAAGAGTCCCGCTCCAACAATGAGTGAGCCAAGGTAAGAGCCACCTCGATTTCGTTCTGTGACAACGCGAAGCGGCATCATTGGATTAGAAACTTTAGCTTCAATGATCACAAAGAGAATAAGGAGGACGACTGCAACAACTAAGAATGCAATAGTTGAGTTAGAAGACCAACCCTTGGTTGCAGCTTCATTAAATCCGTAGGTTAGAGAGAATAGACCAGCAGTTGCAGTGAAGACGCCCGGAATGTCATAGCTATGTTCACCTTCAGCTTTAGACTCCTTCACATATTTAATTGCGAGAATCCCAGCAAGGAGCGCAATTGGAACGTTCACACCAAGGCACCAGCGCCATGAAAAGTATTCAGTGAGTGCGCCACCAAGGATCAAACCAATCGCTGCGCCTCCACCAGAAATTGCACCAACGACGCCGAATGCTTTAGCGCGCTCAGCAGGAACAGTGAAAGTGACGCTGATGATTGCAAGTGCTGCTGGGGCCAAGAGTGCACCGAATACACCCTGAAGTGCACGAGCGGCAAACAAAAGTTCTTGGTTTGATGCTATTCCGCCGAGAGCTGAGACTACGGCGAATCCAACAAGACCAACTATAAAAATCTTTTTGCGACCCATAAAGTCACCGATACGTCCACCGATGAGAAGAAGTGATCCAAATGCCAATGTGTACGCAGTGATTACCCATTGTTGATTGGCATCAGTAATCCCAAGATCTGCCTTCGCACTTGGAATGGCGATGTTGACGATGGATGAATCCAAGACGACCATCAATTGGGCGATGGCGACGACAAAAAGTGTGCGCCAACGATTTGGATCTAGAGCGGACAGGTTTTCAGACTTTTGTGACACAGGTAAGTGCTCCTCAAGAAAGGTTGAGATGGATTGGTTTAAGGCTAGAATTCTCTCATGTCGAAGATGAAGCCGCGTTCTGGAGTTGTGACCGATGGATTAGAACGTGCCCCTGCACGTGGAATGTTACGAGCAGTCGGTATGGGCGATGAAGATTGGGTTAAACCGCAGATTGGTATCGCATCTTCATGGAACGAAATCACTCCCTGCAATCTTTCTCTTGATCGTTTAGCGAAAGCATCGAAGGAAGGCGTGATTGCAGCAGGGGGATTCCCCATGCAATTTGGCACCATCTCAGTTTCTGACGGCATTTCGATGGGCCACGAAGGAATGCACTTCTCACTCGTTTCTCGCGAAATCATTGCTGACTCAGTTGAAACGGTGATGAATGCAGAACGATTCGATGGAATGGTGACTTTCGCAGGATGCGATAAATCTCTGCCTGGAATGATGATGGCGGCAGCTCGTCTTGATGTCGCATCCGTATTTGTCTACGCCGGTTCAACTCTTCCAGGTCAAGTAGATGGGAAAGATGTCACAATCATTGACGCCTTCGAGGCAGTTGGTGCCTGTGCACGTGGATTGATTACGAAAGAGCGCGTAGACCAAATTGAACGCGCAATCTGCCCCGGTGAAGGCGCTTGCGGCGGTATGTATACGGCAAACACAATGGCAGCTATTGGCGAAGCAATTGGACTTTCACTTCCTGGATCTGCAGCTCCTCCTGCAGTTGATCGTCGCCGCGACGCGTACGCAATCAAATCTGGAGAAGCAGTCGTTAATCTGATCAAACTCGGAATTACAACTCGCGATATCTTGACCAAGAAGGCATTTGAAAATGCAATCACAATCTTGATGGCTCTCGGTGGATCTACAAATGCCGTTCTTCACCTACTTGCTATTGCATATGAAGCAGAAGTAGATCTCACTCTTGAAGATTTCCACCGCATTGGATCCAAGGTGCCGCTACTAGGAGACCTTAAGCCTTTCGGTAAATACGTCATGACAGATGTTGATCGCGTGGGCGGAATTCCCGTTGTGCTTCGCATTCTTCTTGATGCGGGATACCTGCATGGCGATTGCTTGACGGTCACAGGTAAGACGATGGCAGAGAATTTGGCAGATATTAATCCTCCATTCCCAGATAGCGATGTGCTCTTCCCAGCAGATAAGCCAATATCAACAGATGTTGGAATCACAGTTCTTGGTGGAACGCTCGCTTCTGATGGTGCTGTCTGTAAAACTGCAGGTATCGGGATAGACACTTTTGAAGGTCCCGCACGAGTCTTCGAGCGCGAACAAGCTGCAATGGATGCTGTCGAAAATGGAACTATCAAAGAAGGCGATGTAGTCGTTATCCGCTACGAAGGCCCTAAGGGTGGACCAGGTATGCGTGAGATGTTGATGGTGACAGGTGCAATCAAAGGCGCTGGTCTTGGAAAGAAAACTCTTCTTCTCACTGATGGTCGCTTCTCTGGTGGTTCAACTGGTCTCTGCGTCGGACACATTTCTCCCGAAGCTGTCGACGGTGGACCAATTGCATTCATTAAGGATGGCGATCGCATACGTATCGATATCGTCAATCGCACACTTGATCTGCTTGTAGATCCAGCCGAACTAGAAGCTCGCAAAGTGGGATGGAAGCCAATCCCGCATAAGTTCACACGGGGAGTACTCGCCAAGTTTTCAAAAGGCGTCAGTTCAGCCTCAAAAGGTGCTGTTTGGAACTAAGCGGATTTAGCGTCCCATTTATTGAGATGCTGATCTCACGTCTTGACGCTTTGCCCTCCGCGTTGGAGAATATGGCTATGACAACAATCTGCGCTCTCGCTTCATCAGTGGTGGTGATTCGATAGCGCGTGCCTTTTTGTCACGCGCGCCCTCAGGTCACTGAGGGTTTTTTCATTTAATGAGAATTAACAGGATTGAACGAGATAGAGAAAGGAGTACGAAGAGATGGCACATGTACCAACAGCAAATGGCACGACAATGAATGGAGCTACTTCATTGGTGAAGAGCCTTGAAGCAGCAGGCGTGGATGTCATGTTCGGTATTCCCGGTGGTGCGATTCTTCCCGCTTACGATCCAATCTTCGACTCAACGATTCGCCATATCTTGGTTCGCCACGAACAAGGTGCGGGCCATGCTGCAACCGGATATGCCCAAGTAACAGGTCGCGCAGGTGTGTGTATCGCAACTTCTGGCCCAGGAGCAACCAACCTTGTTACGCCATTAGCAGATGCTGCAATGGATTCGGTTCCAATGGTTGCCATCACCGGGCAGGTTCCATCACTTGCAATCGGAACGGATGCCTTTCAAGAGGCAGATATTCGCGGCATCACAATGCCATTTACCAAACATAACTTTCTGGTTACCAATCCGAACGATATCCCTCGTGTAATCGCTCAAGCGTTCCACATCGCGACTACCGGACGTCCTGGACCTGTTCTAGTCGATATTGCAAAGGATGCCTTGCAGAAAGATACGACTTACAACTGGCCAACAAGTATTGAACTAGCCGGGTACAAGCCACAGGTGATGCCAAACCAAGGTGCAATTAATGATGCTGCAGCGCTCATCGCATCGTCGCATAAACCGGTTTTCTATGTTGGTGGCGGTGTGATTAAAGCCAATGCTTCACGTGAACTTCTTGAACTTGCAGAGCTCCTAGGTGCACCAGTTGTCACAACTCTTATGGCACGAGGTGCTTTCCCGGATTCGCATCCATTACATATGGGTATGCCAGGTATGCACGGAACAGTCGCAGCAGTTACGGCGCTACAAAAAGCTGACCTGCTTATTACTTTAGGTGCACGTTTTGATGATCGCGTTACTGGAAAACTTTCAACCTTCGCTGTCAATGCCAAGGTAATTCACGCAGATATTGACCCTGCTGAAATTGGCAAGAATCGTTATGCAGATGTTCCAGTTATCGGTGATGTACGCGAGACCATGAAGGCACTGATTCCAGCCCTTAAAGCAGCTCTTGCGAAGAACGCTGCAGATCTAACTCCATGGCTTCAGTCAATGAATAAGTTACGTGCAACATATCCACTGGGTTACGACCTACCAGTAGACGGTTCACTCTCACCACAGTTTGTAATCGAACGCCTTAGTCAGATCTGTGGCCCTGACACGATTTTTGCAGCAGGTGTTGGGCAACATCAGATGTGGGCATCACAGTTTGTTAAGTATGAGAAGCCACGTACGTGGCTCAACTCAGGTGGTGCCGGAACTATGGGTTATGCCGTTCCTGCCGCAATGGGTGCAAAAGTTGGCGCACCAGATACAACAGTGTGGGCAATTGATGGTGATGGATGTTTCCAGATGACAAATCAAGAACTTGTTACCTGTGCGCTCAACAACATTCCAGTAAAGATTGCAATTATCAATAACGAAAGCCTTGGAATGGTTCGACAGTGGCAGACGCTCTTCTACGACAGTCGTTATTCAAACACCAGCCTTGAATCAAAGCGCGTGCCTAACTTCCCGATGTTGGCAGAGGCGATGGGTTGTGTTGGCCTTGCATGTGAACGTCCAGAAGATGTTGATGCAACAATTGAAAAAGCAATGTCAATAAACGACCAACCTGTCGTTGTAGATTTCCGAGTTCATCGTGATGCGATGGTTTGGCCTATGGTCGCTGCCGGTACTTCTAACGATGACATCATGATCGCTCGCGCTACTGCGCCCGACTGGGATTCACAGGAGCTCTAATGGCCATTCATAAACTAGAAGTTCTTGTCGAGAACGAACCCGGAGTACTTGCACGCGTTGCTGGACTCTTTGCTCGCCGCACCTACAACATTGATTCACTCGTTGTTGGACCAACTGAGAATTCAAAAATTTCAAAGATGATCATCGAAGTAAGTGTCGAAGGTCACTCTCTAGAGCAAGTGATCGCCCAGCTAGACAAGTTAATCAATGTAATCCGCATCGAAGAGGTTCTCGAAGGTGCGATCAGCAATACCAAGCACGACACCCAACCCGATTATCAGAACTAAACTAAATCTCGATAGAACAACGAAAAAGGAGAAATACCGTGGCAACGATGTATCACGAAGAGGATGCAGATCTCTCAATCATCCAGGGTCGCAAGGTCGCGATCATCGGTTACGGCTCACAAGGCCATGCACACGCGCTGAGTCTTCGTGACTCAGGTGTTGATGTACGAGTTGGTCTTAAGGATGGTTCTCCATCTCGCGCAAAGGCAGAAGAAGCGGGCCTTCGCGTTACTAGCGTTGCGGAAGCAGTTAAGGAAGCAACTGTCATCATGATCTTGGCGCCAGATCACGTTCAGCGCCACATCTACACCGAATCAATCGAGCCAAACCTAAAAGCTGGCGATGCGCTCTTCTTCGGTCACGGATTTAACATTCGCTTTGGTTACATCACACCACCGGCTCATGTTGATGTTTGCATGGTTGCTCCAAAGGGTCCAGGCCACTTGGTGCGTCGTGAATACTCAGCAGGTCGCGGAGTTCCAGTAATCGTTGCAGTTGAACAAGATTCAACAGGTAGTGCTTGGCCATTGACACTTTCGTATGCAAAGGCAATTGGCGGACTTCGTGCCGGCGGAATTCTCACAACATTTACTGAAGAGTGCGAAACCGATCTCTTCGGTGAGCAGTCAGTACTTTGCGGTGGCGCGTCACAGCTTGTGATGTACGGCTTTGAAGTTCTTAC
>JACCDG010843240.1_pt1 | contig 14807 bp, 15 predicted proteins | sample 7442471 | NCBI WGS metagenome assembly JACCDG01 (sample SAMN15323444, study PRJNA562643) | freshwater metagenome | isolation source: river surface water | place: USA:Blue River Watershed | collected 2017-08-17
TGTTACACTATAGGGATTGTTATTTGAAATGGATTTGGATTATCATAGTTGTATTGCGGAAAAGCGTCGCCATGATTTGGCGGATGCGTCGGCACCATCGGCTGTATGTATGAAGAAATATAAGGAGTTATTTTATCAACTTGACTCTTGTTACAATAGTTATAGGGATGGTTTTGATCCAGGGACATGGTATGGGTGCGAAAAGTCTGCTCGTAAAAATTATATTAAGACGAAAGTTGAGAATTATTTGTTTGACAAGAAGTAATCCCTATAATTTTTAACTATAGGAATTAGTTAATGGACAATCTTACTACTGCATAATCGGCACCGCCGGCATCGAGCGTGGGGCTTCACTCGGTCGCTTCACTGCCGCCGCGCATCGTTCCTTGTCAAGGAGTTTGGTAGGAATGAAGAAGTCAAAAGGCTGTTCGAAGTTGGCCTGAGGGTCGTGGAAGAGGGAGTCCCAACGGTTCCAACCAGATGCGCGGCCGGTGCTGGGCGGATTCACAATACGGTTGAAGACCTGGGGGTTGTGCTGGTCACGCCCGTTTTCCAGGGGAATGTTATTGAACTTATTCACTTCAGGATTGTATTGCGCCTTCTCTTCACGGACACGGGAGCCGAGACGGTTAATGCCGCGGAGGTCACTTTCCACATCGGTGCGCCACTGCCCAGAGACCCAACTATTCCCCATACTCTGGAGACGGGTGGTCGGTTCTACGGGGTAAACAGAGGGACATGACGCCTCGGGAGGATTTAGCATGTAGCGGAGCTGATATGATGTAATGCGCATGTCGTCCATTTGATGAAATGTATCAAACTTGGGCCGAGTCAGGGCCTGTTGAATGGGGCAATCCATTATTCCTGCTAATGGGAGTGTGAAAAAGAGTAGAAGAAATAATCTCTATAGTATTGACTTGGGGTTTTCACTATAGGGATTGGAACATTGGGTCTGTATAGCCATTCAAACATCGGATGATGACATAAAGATTTTACATTAGACATAAACAAAACATCGGAATGGAAGAAGAAATTACATTAGAAAGTCTGGAAACAACATTCTATACTCAGAAGCAAATCCAGAATGAGAATGTGAAATATGGCTTGGCAAGATGTAGCAATGAATCCAAAGAGAAGTCCATTGCCAAATTACGGGCGCATCTTCTTACAGAAAAAAGTCGGCATGTAAAAATTCAGATTGACGGCGACATGCCGCTGGAATTTACATATCCTCCAGGAAAATCAAAACAAGAATTGGTCTATGTCTTATACCAATTCTTTAATCAATAAGAATATTCCTATAGTGTAATTTCTGAAACTACATTATAGGAATCGTCTTAATACCGATGTGGGGCACCACATGTTTCCTTGACGAGTGGCTGGGGGGCGAAGGTGGCGGGATAGGCCCACATCTGGTATTCCTTGCTTGGGGCGACACGGGTGTCAATCGCCATGTCGTATTTGAAGTTATGAATCTGAACCTGGGACTTATCGGCGGCGGGCACATATTTTCGCTCATTTACTTTACTGATTGGGCGGGTGAGACCACGAAGTTCGCTTTCAATGTCCTGGGGATTTCCCATCATGCGGTTCCCAGTATTGCCACCAATCAACCCCAGGCCGTGATAGCGGTCAGCAGGTGTCTCCAGTCCCTTAGCCAGTGCCGAGACCGGCGGGGGAGCAGCGAAGACTGTCTTCACGGGTGTTGCCATAGTGTATGCTTCGGCAGATTCGGTGCGGACCCAGAAGGGTTCAATCGGCTTATCCACATGGTCTACTGATTGTGCGTAGCTGAGGCTCATATCTAATGTTTGTTATGTATTTTTGGAGAAGTAAATAATAAACATAAGTAATAACACCTATAGTGTAAAACTATAATGAAGGTCTAATGGAGATTCACTATAGGAATGAGACAAATATAAACTATTCGGTGAGAATTATAGGAATGTGTTATTCATGCGTCTAGCACTCATTAACATTGCATATCACGGAGGTATTCACGACTTGGAAGACCACCGCGGATCCAGCCGGCGGCGGCGACCTCGGGGACGAGGTTCTTAGGGTTCTGGATACTGGCAGCAAGAGCGGGGACGAGGGGGGTGTACTGATTGGAGAAGAAGGTCTCGGTGACGGTATCACATGCCTTGCCGGCGCGACTGATTTCGGCGTGCTGGAGGTAGGTTTCCACCCCCTGGTTACCGCGACCGCCGCCCATGAATGGGACGGAGAGGAAGGGGCGTTCCTGGGCGCGAATGTTGCAGCGTCGGTTGGTCATGCCGGCCTGGTTCTTGAGGACGGAGTCGGCGTCAACGCTCTTATTGTTGAACCCGTATCCTTCGCGGGCGTACATCATGTAGTTTTCCACGGAGAGGGGGTTGACCTTGCGGGCATCAGGGACGAGATAGGTAGTGGCATACTGGCCAGGGCCATGGGATTGTTTGGTATATTGGAGAATGGCGGCGGTGTCGTCCTTGGTTTTTGTGAGACGCTGAATATCCATTCTGCTCCGATTCTTCTGATAGTGCCTGGAGAAAAACTATAGCTAACACTATAGGAATATTGTTTATTATGCCTCTGACAAAGACGGCCAAGGTGTCCAAAACTCTGGCCGGCAAGCTATGTCGTTGTATTGCAGCTGTGCGGGCCAGTGCTCCCAAAACCCGGGGCCGGCGGGCGGTGAAAGGGAAGACAAAGAAGGCGCAGGGGCGGGCGGCGGAGAGTCGCGCCATTGCGATATGTGTCTCCGCCGTTCTCCAGAAGAAGCGTGGCCGGACGCTGAAGCGTTTCAGTTGTACTGGCGCAAAGCCGATGTTAGAGACCCAGGCGCCGCTGAAGAAATAATTCCTGGTGCCTTAGGGAAACCTGTCTTTGAGAGGTAATGCAACACTATAGGGATTATTTTTAGAATACATCCTATAGATATGAATCGGTCGGCATCCGATTTGATAGCACGGCTTAATAGCCGGACCATCTACGCCGACATTGTGGTTCAGAAGAAGAATACCGAAGAGGGACGGCTCTTGCGACCGACCTATATTAATGACTATTCGGCGGGGATTCTGGCAAATTATGCGGAGGGTTCTACAGAAACAACCGTCCAGGAATTTAACCGTTATATTGCCTCGGCACAAGGTTCGTCCTCACTACCACAAGCTCCCGCAGCGCCGACAATTCTTTATGGAACATCGGCCAGTGGGGAAGTAACCGTGGTTTTTATGCCTGGTTCGGATGGTGGCTCAGCAATTAGCAATTACGAGTATTCCACTGATGGCGGCAATTCCTATAGTGCTTTCTCACCGGCAACCGGTGCGGTTTCCACTCTGACAATCACGGGTCTTACAAATGGGACGACCTACAGCATTACACTAAAGGGTGTGAATGATGTGGGGGTTGGTGCTGCTTCAGATGTCATCTACATTACCCCGCTTCCTGGTTCGCAGCTTGTCTTATTCTTGGACGGTGCTTTTGTGGAGAATGCGTCAGGAGGAGTGTGGCGTGATTCCAGTGGTAAGACGAAGAACGCAACCCTTTATGATACACCCTCTTGGAACAGCGCAAATAGCGGTTATTATAGTTTTGATGGACAAGATTATGCGCAAGTCCCCAGTGGCTTTAACGATTTCAGCGGCGGTATTACAATTCTCGCCTTCGCCAATTTTGGTGCGTCAACGGATTTATGGGAGCGTATTATTGATTTTGGGAATGGTGCAGAAAATAATAACATTCTCTTGGCACGCGAAGGGGTGACTGGGAATCTTCGTTTCCAACTCTATAATGGAGTCAGTCAGGCGATTTCCCTAAATGTCGGTCTCACCGGTGGCATTATAGAGAATGCTTGGGGGTTCTACGCCGCTCGTCTGGATGGGACAAACTACTTATTGAAGAATCAGAACAGTTCCACGAGTGGTGCGTCGGCGGTCTTACCGACATCTGTCACACGCACGAACAACTATATTGGGCGTAGTAATTGGATAGGCGATGATTACTTTAATGGGTCCATTGGCGTGCTTGCGATTTACAGTGGGGCGCTTACGGATGCGCAAATTGATGCCTTTTTCAATCTGTATAAGGCGCGCTACTTTGCACTGCCGGCAGAGCCGACCTCCTTGGTTGGAACTATAGGGAATGGCCAGGTGAGTATTGCCTTCACTGCCGGCTCGGATGGTGGTTCGCCCATTACTAATTACGAATATTCTATCAACGGAGGCACTTCCTATAGTGCATTCTCACCGGCGGACACGGCGAGCCCTGTAGTCATTACTGGCCTGACGAATGGGACAACATATCAGATTCGTCTTCGCGCAGTCAATGTGATGGGCGCAGGGACGGCATCAGACCCGCTCTCAGTGACTCCTGCGACTGTTCCATCGGCGCCGACCTCCCTGGTTACTATTCCTGGAGATGGAGAGGTGGCTATTTCATTTAGCCCTGGCACAAATGGTGGCTCAGCCATTACAAATTACAAATATTCCCTTAATAACGGTTCCTATAGTGCATTCTCACCGGCAAATACTGGGTCTACAGTTGTAATTAGTGGTCTCACGAATGGGACAACATATCAGATTAAGTTGCGTGCGGTCAATGCGGTGGGCGACGGAGCGGAATCGCTGGCTGTATCGGCTACACCTGTAGCGGCAGTGCCATCAGGAAATATATACACGAGTCCAACATCCAATGTGGGGGTTGCCACGGTGACCCAGAGTCCATTTGCCTCTGGCTATGCCTATGATTTCAATGGCACATCGGATTATCTTACTATAGCGGGTGATGACAGTTGGGCGTATGGTACGGGTGATTTTACAGCAGAGTGGTTCCAGTATCAGACATCAAATGGAACATTTCCTGCGGTCATGATACGAGGTATTTATTTTAATTCATCAATCACTTTTGGACTTTCCATACAAGGAAGCACTTTCTATATCTGGCTATATGGAGGATCAGGAGGACAAATAGCAACACGAATTGGTGATTCTAATGGCTTATCAGGATTAACACCATCGCTACTGAATAATTGGCATCATTTTGCTCTTGTTCGTCAGGATGGAGTATTACGATTATATATAGATGGTATTCAATATGGAACGAATGTAAATAATACCCAAAATGTGGTTGATAACAGTCAAACATTATATATTGGTGCTCAAGGAAGTCTAAATGCGACTGATTTCTATCAAGGTTACCTTACCAACATTCGTATAGTGAAGGGCCTCGCTGTTTACACAGGAAATTTCACAGTACCAACCTCAACTCTTACCCTTACTGCGGCAGCGAACCCATACGGTGGCTCAAACACTGCCGCAATCCCCGCCGGTTTCACGAAGTTGTTGCTTGTACCGGCAGGCGATGCAATCGCAGCATCCTTAACAACAAGTTTATCCGCATATAATTCTGCTTCAACAGATGACTGGGTTAAAATCACATCGTCAGAATATTCCGCACTTCAAACAAATATATCTGGAACTACAAAAGTTGGTCTTGCTGACTCATATTTAACAGGAACCAGTGGTTCAAATGGGTCTGGTCTTACTCAAAATAGTTCCGCATTAGTATCAAATACAGTAACAGCATTGAATGTAGCTATTCCTGCCAATAATTATGTGTATGCTTTTGCTTTACGATATGTAACTACTACTCCAAGTGAAGGTATGCGTGTATATACAAATACAAATACAGGTTCAACGGGGGGATATAATCAAGTTGGTAATGTACTTCCTTCTATCTCAACAGCAGGCGTATCATATTTCGTTAGAAAAGGAGTATCCACTACAAATGGAGCCACAGCAGGATTATTAGGATTCTTTACTGGAACAAAGATGGATTATCCTGGATCCTTTTATGGAAGTGGTGGATATATTGGATTTAATAATTATTCATCTCCAACACCACCTACTATGCGTTATCTATTGAATAGCAGCGGTTCAGTTCCAACAGCAAATTCTACTTTAACAGGTGGAATTCCTAATTATGGTGCCTTCCAAATACAAGGTTTAACTACAGCAACAAAGCAATGGGCATAAATAATAAATACTAAAAAGCAATTCCTATAGTGTAGCACTATAGGGATTACTGAAAGAGATTATGTTTAATTGGGCTGATTTAGCCAGGGAATCGCTCCCCCATTTGTCCCTGGCACACATGCGTCACGATTTCCTTCTTTACATGTGCGATATGGTATCTTGAACAGCCAGTCCTGGAACGAGGCCTGGTCGTTGGGGATACTCGTGCTCGGCATGGTATAGAACATGCGCTGGTCCTGGGACTTACCATAGACATCTGTGGGGTCAGCCCACCACTGGACGCGGTAGTAGTTCTCCAGGGTCTCCTTCACGGCCGGACAATCCACATCGGCCGCGCCGGCACGAGTCGGATTGTATTTCACCTCATGAACAAGAACATTCATATAAGGATTATTCGGCGCAGGCCAAGTGGTGACATGCCCAGGACTACTAATTTGGACGGGCGCAGAGGGGTCACCACCGCTCTGCCGGTTGGTGCTGTCCCCAGTGAGTGCCTTGGGAATCGGCGCATCACTTACAGGAGCAACGAAACCTTCAGTCGCCGAACCAACAAAGAACATGTATGCCGCAATCATACCCGCAATAATAACAGCAATCCCTATAGTGTTTTCCATAAGGTAGTCCAATGAGAATTCACCATAGGAAATGTCTAAGATGAACCCCACAAGAAGGATGACGACTACAATGCGAAAGAACGCATTATAACGGGATTCGGCACAACCGGTGAAAAAATTCACATTCATGTTTTTGAAAAGAATATCCGGTTTTTTCCAGAAAAGCGGTTCGCAGCCACTCATACTACATAGTGGGCAAGATTTATAGTATATAACATTTGGCTTTACACTATAGGAATTGATTTATGATATAGTTCTATTACACTATCTACTTACCCCCACTGGCTTTGCGCTTTTCCAGTTTGGCGCGGAGTCGTTCACGGACAAGGTTACGGCGGGCGTCTCCTTCGCGGCCGGCGGCTTTCGCAGTGTCCATGTCCATCATGCCGAAAGTATTACGGAAGGTCTCCATGAGTTCCACCATTGCGGGATTGTCGGCGAATTCCTTGATAAACTCCTCAGCCTCTGCCGCCATTGTTTCAATACGGAGTTCCCCAGACATGAACTTGGACTGTAGCTTCTTGACGATGCGCATCATTGTCTTTTGGAGGATTTGCGGGTTCTGGGTGTAGAGCTTACTGACAAGATCGAAGGCGGAAGCGGGATTCGTTTCACATGCCTGAATGTCGGCGGGGGAAATGCCGAAGTCCTCGGGCTTCACTTCGCCGACGATTTCCATGATGAGTTTCCCCAGGTTGCCCTTGAGGAGTCGTTCGGGCAACTGTTTGAGATTCTCGGCCTGAGATTCAATCATTTTTGCGATCTTTTCACTTAGGCCAGAGAGGTTGCCGAGACCTGGAAGGCCACCGAGTCCTTCCAGCTTTTCCTTCATATCACCCATGAAACTGGAGGCGAAACTGGTGAAGTCAAAACCGTCCAGCTTTGCCTTACCGTCGGCGCCATGGAGAAGGTCCTTCGCGCCGTCATAGAGACAGCAGAAAGTAAGAAGACTCTTATAGCGCTGAATGGCCTCCTTGGTGCCGTCACTAAGAGCAGACCAGACAGCTTCTTCCACTACGATACCAGGAAGAATGGCCCCAGGGCATGCGGAGCCGTCACGCGAAGGAGATGCGGAGGGGACGACCTCTTCACGGTAGCGGCGAAGACGAGTTGCCGCATCTAAGGCAGTTGCCGCCGCGATGGCCGTCGTATATTCAGGGCATGCGCCCGCAAGTTCCCCACAAAATTCACTATAGTGCTTGTTAAAGATATCTGCGACGGATGGTTCTTCGGTGCCGATGTTAGACATATAACTCTTTACTTTGGGTAAGGGGAAGGGTTTAGGTTGCTTTCACGCATGTGAAAGCCAGTCCGCTGTTTGTAAAACAAACACAGGCCGTTATACCGCAAGGTATAACGGTTGCCCTATTCGCATGGAAATGCGAATACAGGTTGCTTTCACGCATAAATTTTCCATAGATTCGCACTATAGGGATTATGTTTATGTAAGTTTATTCAGATTTTCTTGTATGTATGTTTTGGCTATATTCTTCTTTTCAACATCCAGTTTTTCGTAGTTCAAAACGATTCGATCTACATATTTTTTGACGAGGGCAAGTCGGCGGCGGTTGAAAACATCCGATGTTGCCGGCACATCCCTTCCTGAAACGGCACCGGCCAACTGGATCGAAGATTGACATTGATTCTTTTGGAGAATGACTTCCTCGGCCGCGCCAGGACATCCGTCGGCCAGAGCACGGCATGTTTCGGTTCCAGTGCACCAGGCGCAACCGTCCAGAGTTGTACATGAGGAACAGTCTTTCAGCGCAGCGCATGTCTGGCTAGGAGTGAAAGACTCAATGTTTTGCTCTACCTGTAAGGTTGAGCTTAGTGGGGTAAAGTAATAGAATAGAGCAGTAATAATTCCTATAGTGAAGACATAGGTTAGAACTACCTCCCAAAGGGAGGATGCTCTTAAAAGAGCAGCAGAAGATATTTGTTGTTTCATTCTATGGGGATATTCCTACATAGAATGAATCTAAGCTTTGTCTGCGAACTTAGGCTTAGGCCTGGCGAGCCTTTTCACAAAGGACGACGAGAACCTTGAGATATTTGAGAATCGCCTCCTGATTTGCGGAACTGAGACCGGCCCAGTGCTTATCAAAAATGGCAAGAGCCGGCATCATTTCATTGAAAGTTCCATGAATCTTCACTTTACCATACTTCACAATCGTATCCACATCACCCGCCATAATGGCATCAAAGAGGTCCTTCGCCACATGTTCGTAGAACATATCCAGGACCATTCGTGGATTAATTTTGCGCGCCCCCTGAATCACTTCCAGGCCGCTCTTAATGTCCCGCTCGTCCGGAAAAGTCACGGCGAGTTCTTCAAAGAAGCGCACAAGTTGATTACAGAATGCCGTGAGCGCCATTTTCCTATAGTTAGACTCTTACTGTTAAACTATAGGAATTGTTTTAGGCCGGTGCTGAACGCGGGAACATATTAGGGCGAGATTAAGGCTCATGGTAGATTAGTGGACCGCAAGGGCCACTAAAGTCTAACAGGAGGTTTCGGTGCCTGAAAGGCACGGCTAAAGCCGCACCGGCGGTTTCGGCATTCCCATCTCCCGCTGGGACATATATTCCTCCATCTGTTTATTAAACATCCGTTCCTTGGCCGACACCTTACCGCCGCCCGTCGGCTCGCCCTTTAAGCCAGACATCTGTGAGGCCATAGTGGTGCTCATGCCCGCGCCGCCACCTCCCAAGTATTCAAAATTCCCTATAGTGCCACCCAATTCCTGTCCCTGGTTATCAATATAGGTGAATGCGGAAGAGTATTTCCCGCCCATATCACTGGCGAAGTATGCCTCTGGTTCCTCAGGCATACCTTGTGGGTTCGGCGGTCGCACGCCCCCAGCCGGTGCCGCGGGCCGGTCCATTTGGAGCTTCATGGTCGCGAGCCAGTTGATTGCGTCATTCCCCAACATCGGCACCTGTTCGCCGCGCTGAATGACGGCCGGAACCTGGGTAATGCTGGCGGGAATCGCGGGCCGTTGGGGCGACGGGTCCACGCATACAAAATGGAACTGCGGTTTCAGCGCCTCAATCTTCGCCAGTTCACGCAAGAAGTATTCACAGAATTTACATTTGTTGCTGTAGAAACATATGTATGTTTTTCCGGCGGCGGCACTCATTACTTACCCTGGTCTTTTTTTGGGAACGCCCTTGGACGCCACATGGGATTTACACTATAAGGAATGATTCTTTGACATCCCCCTACCATCAATTAAAATTGATAATGACATACCCAGCAATCATATGTAAAGATATAACATTCCTATAGTGTAGAAGATGGCCGTCCCTCAAGAAAATACAAATGTCTTTCAAAATTACGCCGAGTCGGACTTGACCGCCCGCTGGACCCTCAGCCCCTCCAACTATGCCTACGCAAATACGCTGCGCCGGCTGATTATGGGGCGTGTTCCTGTGGTCGGTTTTCGTGCGGAACTGACTGCGGCCGGTACGACAACCGATGTAGAGATTCAGGCGAACACAACGCCGATGACGAATGAGATGTTGGCGCATCGGATTGGTCTCTTGCCGGTCCATGTAGAGGACCCAGAGCTCTGGGAAAAGGAAGGAGAAGACTATGAATTCACCTGTGCGGTTACTCATAATGCTCCTCAGCCGCGTGATGTAACTACTGCCGATATCCAGGTCTTCCGTGTATCCAAGGAAGGGGAGCGAACACCGGTAGATGCGGGCAAATTCTTCAAAGCCTACAGTTATGGCGGACACGCAGGGCACATTCTCTTAGCGACTCTCAAGGCACAGCTGAAGGGCGGTCAGGGGAAGGCGGAGGAACTCGCATTCAAGGCACGGGCGAGCGTAGGTTATGGAACGGAACATGCGCGCTTTATTCCCGTATCACGTTGTACATACTCCTACACGCCTGACACTGACCCATCACATATTGAAGAAGTATTCTATGATTGGGCACAGCGTCATAAGAAGTTGGAGCGTGCGGCACTGGAGGGGGATTCAGCAAAGAAGGACAAGCTCATGAAGGAATTCAATACGATGGAAGTCCAGCGTTGTTATTTGAAGGGTGAAGATGGCGAACCCTATAGTTTTGACTTCACAGCAGAATCTGTAGGTGTATATAAACCAAAGAAGATTGTAGAGTATGCGCTGAAAGCGGGAGTGCGTATGTGTGAAAAATATATGATGAAGGAGGGACAGCAAGCGGTGGAGAACTACAATGTAGTTCCAGCGGATGCGGAAATCTATGCGTTTGATTTCATCTTTGATGGGGAGGACCATACACTCGGCCATCTTCTCCAGACCTGGATTGACATTAATCTTTATGGCCGTGGAATTGTCACATTTGTTGGTTATGACCAGTTCCATCCTCTTGCGGGGAAACTCCATCTTCGCATTGGTGTAGCAGATAATACGGAAGAAACAGCTCGTGGGGTCCTACAGGAGGCACTCGCCGGTTGCGTAGCCCTATTCCGTGCTTGGACTGGATACTGGGCACAGGCTACAGGTTCCGCGTTAGCATTAGCGTCCAGTTCCGCAATGGAATCCGATGTTGCGAAGACATCTAAGCCACGACGAATTATTAGTCGTCCTCCGCCACTTTTCACAAGTCAGGCAAAGTAAATAATAAATGAAATATGTAAAAAGATAAACCCCTATAGTGTAGCACTATAGGGGTTTATTTATTTTTCTCTTAGACTGGTGAGCATGGTGTATCTATTCATCCAGAGCACCAGCGGCGGCAAGGAGTGATGTAGATGTCTGTTCTTCAGTGGAACCCTTAATAATATACGCCAAATCCTCTACTTCCAGTGCATTCACATATGTAATGACATAAGGAAGACTGATTTTTCCACCCGCCGGCTTTTCGTATTCCTTATATCTGCGATGAAGCGCGGCAACATGGAACTTGTAGGGCCAAGGAAGGTTATCATAGGCCTGCGCCTTGGTAATATTTGTCTTAATGTAATAATCATAGAGCGTTTTCGTGTGCCCACGCAGCTGTTCTTCTAAGGCAAAGAACTTATCTTCTTCCTCCGCATACATCTGGACATACTTCTTAATTTTACGCGCCTTACGAAGACGAGCATAGCGTTCTTCAATCGAACGGTCATTTCCACGTAACTCCTTGGCTTCATTATAGAATGTGGTTCGCTTCTTCGTTCGGTGACCCGCCGCATCAAAGAGGACAAGACCCTGCCAACCATGCTTGTGTGTAAGAGCCTTCATGTTAATCCAGTTATCAGTGGTTTCCATAGTAGAACCAATGGCGGCGACATCATATGACGGCACCGCATAAATGCGATGGGTCTCAGGCATATCCGCGGCGCAGTAAGTCATATGAAGAGTTCCATCCTCTGCTGCTTTAGTCATGCTGATAATATAGAGTTTCGGCAACAGTACAGGGCATACAATACGATTATCCTTGTGCTGGACGACCACTGATACACACTGATATCCTTCAGGAAGTAAATCCTTATAGTTTTTGATTGGGGTAATACTGAGGGCCTCTTCCATCATTGCGGTAAATGTTTTTTCAGAAAACTGGGTTTTGGATTCGCCAATACGACTTCGCGAAGCGACCAACACTTCTCCATCTACTCCGCGGAAGATATTTAGCATTGTCCCATCAATGAATTCCTGCGAACAAGTGGCTTGCGAGCCTTGACTAAACCAAGCACTATAGGGTGTGGAGAGAGCAGGAGCAACCGAGACAACACGCAGAGAATCCTTATGAATAACGACACTACGCATTTCGCGAACAACCGCATTCTTCAAATCACTCTGTCCCTTCACATAACGGACAAGAGCATAGGGACTCTGTGGCGGTTCCACAACACGAACGTCCAAGTCATCCTTAAGCTGATGTTTGAGGGCTTCAAAATCCAAAGCGGTGCTAATATAGTTATGAAGATTCGTAAAAGAATACATTCTATGCCGATAAATGTTTTAATTCACTTATATACTATAAGGGTGATTTCTTTAAGCATCATAGGTCATGCTGAGCATGCTCAATTTTTCAGCAGGGGGTATTTTTACAAAGGGGTTTTCGGTTGCGAGAGGATATTATTAGACCCAATTGAAAGCACTATAGGAGTATTGTTCGTATAATGCTTTGATTTATGTAGTGTTACATTAGATATTCTCCGATGAGTTCCAACAATGAAAATGGGGGGGAGAATTCGGATTCATATTACAGTTCCTTTGAGAACACTTCAGGGGAAAATGTGAATGGGATAAATGAAAATTCAAATGTGAATAATCTTGACTATGTGAATACCTCTGGGGAAAACAACTCCAATAATGGTATTAGTCCACCGAAGTCAAATAATTCCAATGATTTAGGCGAAGGCGAAGGCGAAGCCAATGTTAATGTAAATAACAATACAAGCGCCATCTCCTATGTTTCAACATCGGAGGAAAACGCCATCTCCCCACCGACCTCCGCTCTGGAAGAGGATACAGGAGCGCAGGTTCTTGCTGCGACCGAACCAGAAGATGAGGCGGATGGAAAACTCTTTCTTGGGGACTTTATCCGTATTGAGACCCCTGAGCGAACACTGGAGGGTATTCTCTATTATGTCACGGAAGATCTCATTCGTGTAATACCCACAGGGGCGAGTGACCGACTCATAGACATAATTCCGGCCGAGTTGGAAACCATGGACATTACTGATTTTGTTCATAATCCAGGCCCGCGCACCTCCTTTGTCAATCTCTATAGTTTACGCCCTGGTCTCACCCTCTTGACAACCAAAGCGGACGGCACGCAGGTTGGTGAATACAAGGTCGTCAAGGTAAATCGTCTTCAGGATAGTGCTATTATTGAGGATACAACTGGTGCGCAGAAGGACCTTCAGTTTGACTATACAGGTATTCCACGAGACACTGAATTTGACGTGCTCCGTGTCAAGTCCTATGAACCAGAGGAATCCGCCGCCGTTGCGCCTATTATAGCAAATAATCAAGAGGCATCTCTCAATGATTCTAATAAGAGTTCAGTTGAAGAAGAATATGAAGAAGAGGAAACATATGGGCGTGTAATTGCGCTAAAGGCATTTAAAGACGAGCCGCCGCCGCGAATTGTGAAATACCGAGAAATCAAAACGTCTGAAATGATTTATCCAGAGGCGGTTCAGAAGAATGACTTATTGAGTAATCTTCTGGAAATGTTTGAACCGGCGCAGCGTCTTAATCCTGTGCTTGTGCGAAAGGTGCGTTCCTTAGTGGAAGTATTATCAACATTGAAAAATGATATTATAAGCCGAAATGTGGATGGCACTATAGAAGGTGAAAAGCGCAACATTGTTCGCACACTTGAAGAACTCTTTGAGGACAATAATGTTCCACTAAGTATTCCTGTAGTGCATGCCGACCGCCAGGTCTTTGTGGATAAGGTTGGTGGTGAAAAAGAGGGGGAAGATGTGCTCATTAATTTTGTGGAAGGTGTTTCTATACAAGACTTTAGCGAATCCATTCTTCAGTTGATGACTGATTCTATGTCCGCGCATTATGATTCATACCCTATCAACGACAATCCAGATTATCCACGTTGGTATGATTATCAGCGAAATGCGGTTCAAAATCAGGGTGCTGGATTTATATTTAAAAATGAAGGAGGACAGCAGCCCTATGAATTTCAGGATTCAAAAGAATTCTTCCGTGATGTTCCAGGAACAGAAATCGGTGGTCTCAACCAGGGGTGGCCTTTTAATAAAAAGAACTTATTGACCGATAAATATATTACGGAGGATATTAAATTTAGTATAGGTCGTGCACAGGGACCATCATATCGTATAAATGGACGTGGAGAGCGTGTAAAAACAATGCCTGGCACACAAACAACAGTAGAAGGGTATGTTCTTTTCCCCCCAGGCTCAGCCGCCTATATGGGTGCGAAACGGACAGGGAAACTCTTCTACGATGTTGCCCGTGGTCGTGGAGGGGTTCTTACGATGGAGAAAATTATAGAGGATACGGATGGTATTGTGAAGGTAGGTGAAGGAGATTCTTCCACAGATATACAACGTGTCCTCTACTTTGACAAGGACGGCTCACGGCTCGGACAATTTTCTTTTGATGATTTCCTTGAAATCATTGTCAAAGTGCTGACGCCGCTTGGACCAGGTGACCTCAATTCCTATCGTGCTGACTATGGGATTGAAAACTATGAATTTACACAGGAACA
>JACCDG010926085.1_pt1 | contig 14802 bp, 13 predicted proteins | sample 7442471 | NCBI WGS metagenome assembly JACCDG01 (sample SAMN15323444, study PRJNA562643) | freshwater metagenome | isolation source: river surface water | place: USA:Blue River Watershed | collected 2017-08-17
AACTTAACAGGTGCTATGAACGCATATGATAGATTAACTGCCTTAAAGGTAGATTTCAAAATGTTCGCTTTAGTACACGACTCTATCGTGTCTGAGGTAAAGGAAGAAGAAGTAGAAAACTACATCCATGTTGTTACAGAAGAACTACAGCGAGACTACGGCTTGTCTATTCCAGGTTGTCCGATCGGTGTAGACTTTGGTGTAGGTGATACTTACGCGGAGGCTTAATATGGAGTTCCCTGCCTTTGATTTGGGAAGATACCCAAATACCTGGGTACAAGATGGTATGCTCTTTGGTAGGTCTGCCTCAGGGATTTATGGGGTCATAGACCCCATGACTGAACCAGGCAAGACCTTAATGCAGAGGCGGGCAAGCTTTTACGCTAAGCGTAAAAAGCAAGCCGCGCCTCTGACCCCACTAAGTAGAGCCGCAACAGAGTTCACGTCACTAATCATAGATATAGCAGCTCAGCGTGTTACTAAAGTAATAGATAATAAGGGAACTATCCTTTTACTAAACCAAAGGAAGCCTGCCTTTATATTGAGTAGGCCGTTAGCTAGCTTTAGTCATCATGGAGATTTTGTTGCCCTTAAGTTTGAGGGCACTAGGCAAAGAGTGAAGGTAACCGCAGTACCTAGTTCCATTAAAAAGTTTGGTATATTTATGTACCATAAAGTATATGGTGAAGTATTCTTGGGACTATCTGAGAACTTTGCACCTAAGGCTAAGGTGATGGCATGAAATGTATTTTATCTAATAGAATATGGGGTAATCGTGAATTAGACCAACCCAGCATAGTGGATGCATGTACCTACAAAATACCACTTTCCGAATATGAGGCTATGCTCGCTAAACAGCGTGGAGGTATGAGTTATAGGTTAATTAAAACCTACACCAGACCTGCATCTGACGTCTTTTCTATCCCTACAGGTAGAATTGATTTAATACCAGAAGGCGCTGAAGTATTGGATAAACGTACAAGCTTAGTATTGCAGGCTTTCCCTGATTTTAAGTTCCAGGACGGATTACGAGAGTCCCAAAAGAACTGTGTGGATTTTGCTTTATTGCATGGTTCTTGTATTGTACGTGCTAGACCTGGTTGGGGTAAGACTTTTACAGCCTTAGCTATAGCTGCCAAGTTGAAGCAGAGAACCTTAATTGTCGTACATACCAAGAAGCTTGCTGAGCAGTGGCGTGAAGAAATTGAGAAGGCTCTAGGAATAACTCCCGGCATCATTGGAGATAGTCAGTATGCTCTTGGAGATTATATAACTATTGGACTTATTAAGTCTGTATATAAGCATAGAATGACTATAGCTAAATCGTTCGGCTTGGTAGTGGTGGACGAAGTCCACCACCTACCTGCCGAACAGTTTATAGGCTTTATTAATTGCAGTTACGCCAAACATAAGATAGGTATGTCAGGCACACTGGAACGTGTAGATAAGACACACGTTCTAATCTTTGATTATATTAGTAGGAATGTGTTCTACGCACCAGATGAAAACGTAATGACACCAAAAGTGCATATCATTAAAGTACCTATAAACTTCGATTACATATCTGGTGTGAACTATTCAGCTAAAGTTACCGAACTAAATAACGACCCATTGTGGTGGGACATTGTATCTAGGATAGTTAATAATTATGCCCATATTGGGCATAAGGTTCTTTGCGTATCTGATAGGACTATATCGGTAAATGCTATTGCTAACAGAACTGGAGGCTTTCCTTACTGCTATGAAACTCCTACAGAGGAAAAGGAAAGATGCTTCGCAGATATGCGGGCAGGTAAAGGTACCAATATAATTGGGTCACAGAAGATATTCTCTGAAGGTATTTCTGAGAACTATCTAAGCTGCTTAGTGCTGGCCTTTTCTACTAAAGGGCCAAACCTAGATCAATTAATTGGTAGGGTTATTAGGCAGCAGCCCGGTAAGCCTCAACCAATAATAGTAGATATAGCACTGGAAGGTAAAGTAATGCAAAGACACCTTAAGGAGCGGGAGGAGCAATATGAAGCCTACGGCTACCACGTCACCAAATTTAAGGTTTGATAGCTACACTTTATTCGAGACTACTAAAGACACGGGGTCAGCTTTTATACAGCTTTTAGGCGGTTCATTTATTAAGAATCACTTAAAGGATTACAGGGAGGCAGACCCCTTCTGTCGAGACTTAGTTATAAACTATAAGAAAGTATTAGGGGCACTAAGTAAGAATACAGCATTAGCAAAGGATTACGCTTACGCTTTAGGGCTTAGGAATCTTGTTGACATAGTCGTCAACAAGGATTTAAGCATAGATATGGAGATGTACAGCAAGGAGCTTACAGAAAATTGCGGATTACTAATTCGGTCAGACTTAGTAATTCGTAAAGGTCATAGATTATATCTACGACCTGAGCAATAAATACATTTGACAACAACCTGGTCAAAGTATTATAATATACGTATAAATTGATAGAAAAGCCATTTAAGGCAAAGTTAGGAGATAAATATGAGCAATTTTATGACAACTAAAGGTTCAGCAGGCAGTGGCCGTTTACAGATCAAAGAATTTAAGAATGGTGCTAATAACTTCCGTATTGTTGGCAATGTACTTCGCCGTTATGGTTACTGGATTAAGACACCTGGCGGTAATTCTGTATTTATGGAGTGTTTAAGTTTTGACCGTGAACAAGAGCGTTTCACTAATGCCGAAGTAGACCATATTCCTACTTTCTTCCCACACGCTTTAGATTTCTACGGTAATGTTGAGTTGGATCAAAAAACCAAAGAGCCTAAGCCACATCGTCCGAAATGGGCATATGTAGTTACTGTTATTGACCGAGATGATAATGGTACTATTAAAGAAATGCATATGAAGAAAACTGCGTTTGAAGCTCTTATTGCATTAGCTGGCAAGAAAAACCCAGCAACTAAGCAGCCTTTTGGTGACCCTACTGATGCTGTCAATGGCTGGGACTGTAACATTGTCAAAACTAAAACAGGGTCTTCTGCACTCAATGTTAAGTATGAAGTCGACCAGTTCTCTGCTATGAGCGGTAAATGCCCATTAACTGATGACGAAATTGAGGCTATTGAGAAGGTTTCACCAATCGAGGAACGCTATCCACGTCCAACACCGGACGAGCAATTAGCTCTATTGAAAGAGATTGTTTCTGGTGCGTATGATGAGAAACGCTCTAAGAAAGGTAGTAATACAGATGGTCAAGTAGACGAAGAAGCAGTATCAGAGTTAGGTAACTAAGTTAAGGGGCGCAAGCCCCTTTTTTCAGGTGTATGCAATGCGATTTTTAATTTCAGCAGATGAACACGTTTGCCTCAGACGTAAAGGCGTAGATAAAGAGTTTGAGAAGCGTAGATACAAGCAACTGTTTGACAAACTACTTGATATCGATGCAGATGTTGTTCTGCACTGTGGTGATATGTTCGATAGAACGCCAACTATTGAAGAAACTGCTTTAGTAGTAGAGTACCTAAATTCAGCTAATAAACCAACAATTATAATTGACGGTAATCATGAAGCAACTAAGAAAGGGGAAACATTCTTAGACTTACTAAGAACTATGATATGGAATGACAAAGTATATATCGTTACCGAGATTACCGCATTTCTAAAATACGACTTAACAGTAATACCATACTGTAAATTGGGTAAATTGCCTATTGAGGCTGTAACTAAGTATGCTATGACACACGTTAGAGGTGAAATACCACCACACGTTAAGGCGGAGATTGACTTAACTCTATTAAAAGGGTTTCACGCAGTTTTTGCTGGGGACTTGCATGATAGAAACTGTAGTCAATTAAATATCCTATATCCAGGCTCACCACTTACTACCCACTTCTACAGAGAACCTGTAGACTTCAAAGGTGTGTTTATATATGATACAGATACAGATACTAGGCAGGATATAAACCTTAACTTACCACAACTTATTAAATCTTCTGTAGAAGTGACTGATAGCAATAACTTTGTAACGGTAGAAAAAATACCAATAGAAGTGTTGGTCGATAGTAGTGAGTCTATACTTACTAAAGAGGTTAGTAGAGTGGACGCTCTTGCAGAGGTTATCAAAGATGCTTCAACCCTAGAGCGGGTTGTGAATTTGTACTTAGAGGTATGTAATGGCCAGAATACTTGAACTAGGTGCTGAAGGATTTTTATCCTACGGCAACATTAAATTACAGTTGGAAGATTCCTTAATACAATTACTTGGGGATAACGGTGTAGGCAAGACTAATCTTATAACCGTTCTAACTGAGGCACTGTTCTCAAAAAACCCTAGAGGCTATGCTAAAGGTGAATTACTAAATAGAAGTGGTAAATTTAAGTCGGCTACTATATATGTAAAGTTTCTAGGTAAAGATGGCTCTACATACGTAGCTACCACTATCCGTAACAAAACTACTGCCAAAGTATCCCTAACTAAAGACGGAGTAGACATATCAGCACATACTGCAAAAGGTACTTTTGAGCTAATAGAAGAAGTACTTGGAATGGACTATGAGCTATTCCTGCAGTACACCTATCAATCAAGTAGATTTCCTACTGAATTTTTACTAGCAACACCTAAAGCTAGGCGTGACTACCTATCCAACCTGCTAGACCTAAATACTATCAATGAAGATATTGAGAAGGTAGCACAAGCCACCAAAGAGGCTAAAGCTAAATTAGACATTCTCAACAAGGAAACTCTGAAAGCCGCAGCAGCACTAAAAGCCCTCGGTGATATTTCTCTACTAATTGATGTAGATATGCCAGCATTAGAGTGTGCTATTGCGGACGCTAAGGCTGAATATGATAACTTAGTGAATCTTACTGCAGAACACGCTAGAGCATCTGCCTCCTTAAATAGTAAGATAGCAGACAGAGATAAGCAGGTTAGTGCTTTAAAACGACTTGTTAAACCTATGCCACCAACTATGCCTGTGATGCCCATAGTTAAAAAACCTAGAACTAATGAGTTAAGTGATGCTAAGGCTGAAGTGGCAGACGTAATGCGTAGACTCGGTACTGTCAAATCAGCACTAGCAGACTGCAAGGTTGCACTATCCAAACTGAAAAAACCAGCTGAGTTTTGCTACGCTTGTGGTCATGCTCTAGATAATGCTAAAGCATTGGAGATGTTCTTAGATGAACAGAATAGGCTCTTGGAGTTAGACAAGTTACGCACTAACGAGCTAGCCAACCTTCAACAAGCACTACCTGAATTACAGGGTATTGTAGCAGACATAACCACTAGAGCAGGCCACTGGGAAAAGTATGATAAAGAAGTGATTACCTTTGATATCAAGTCTAATGCATACGCTGCTGATATAGCTAAATATGCTGCCCAAGAGCAAGAGCTTAAGGAAAATATATCTAGACTCACCTGCGAAATAGAGAACATAGTCCTGCCACCATACTCTAAACAACTAGAGACTGAGGCGTATAATCACTATACTGGCTTATTGGCAGAATTAAATAATGCTGCATTTTATAAGACTAAACTAGAGAAGGTGGCAGATATTAAAAGCACTTTGGACAGTCTATCTAAAGAAACTGCAATATACACAACAAGACAAAAAGACTTAGAAACACTATCTAAGGCTCTGAAAGAAATCCTGGCTAAAACTATCGAGGGAGGCATTAAGACAATAGAAAGGGTTACTAATAAATACCTAACAGAATTTAACTCTAAGGCTTTCTTAAGATTCTCTGTAGAAGAGGATAAAGTGTCTGTTGGTTGTCTGTTTGACGGTGAAGAAGTTAGTATATCTACATTGTCTACTGGACAATTCTCTCGTGTTAGTATATCTACATTATTAGCTTTACGTGAGCTACTTGGTAAAGGTAATGGCCTTAATTTTCTAATGCTCGATGAAGTAGTTGGTGTGTTAGACAATGATGGTAAAGAGGGATTGATTGATATTCTTACTAACATGAAAGGTCTTAGCGTATTTCTAGTGTCACATGAGTGGTATCACCCAATGTTAAGTAGATTGCGTGTGCGATATAAACCAGACGGACTATCGGAGATAGTTAAGGAGTAGGAAAATGGTATCTAGTAAGGATAAAGGTAATCGTGGTGAAGTAATGATCCGTGATTACCTAAGAGATAAAACTGGCCTTAACTTTGAAAGAACCCCCCAAAGTGGGGCTTCTTCAATTAAAGGGCTTAAGGGTGACTTATTTGTTATGAATTATGCTAATAAGTTCACTATTGAGTGCAAGAACTACGAGGAAGATGGTTTCGGTAGTGCTTGCCTGCTTGGTAAGGGTAATTTTAATAGTTGGTGGGCACAAGTAACTAGAGATGCTATTGCGAACGGTAATTTACCTATGTTAATTTACCGATGGAATAGAAGTAAGATGTACTGTGCTATCCCAGCATCTGTGTGTACTGGTGTAGATAATCGCATCCTGTTTAAGGATGCAGCTATTTACCTGATTGAAGAACTTAACATTAAGGAATTATTATGAGTAACTTTATGCCTGTTGGTGGAAACTTATTGATTGTTGACGTATTAAATCTATCTTTCCGCTTTAAGCATGAAAGATACAAACTATCTAACATTTCTATTCCAGAGTGGGCTACATTAGATGATATTGTAGAGTTGGCCAGGGAAGAGCTGTCTGATGCTTTCTTTGGTGAAGCATTTGTTGAGACTGTGCAATCACTTGGGCGCAGCTATAAGGCCAAAGATATTGTGTTGGTTGCCGACTTGGGCGGCTCTTATTTTAGAAAGGCATTATATCCTGAGTATAAAGGTGACAGAGAGGTGAAGTATGCTAACGATCCTTTAGATGTACGCGCAGCATCAAAAGTATTTATGGAACACTATTCACGCTTACTAGAGTATTTAGATGACAGTGAATACTCCAATATGAAATTGATTGTGCAGAAAGGTATAGAGGCAGATGATTTAGCTACCTACTTGGTCAGTAACTATGCAGACAGGTATGAACATACTTGGCTGGTAACGTCAGATGAGGACTGGGACTTGTTGTTATGCGAAAACGTATCCCGATTCAACTGGATGACTAAGAATAGTTGGAAGAACGTTACTAAGACAGGTCCTAGACCTAAAGAAGTGCGTTTAGATAATTGGTCCGAACATTATCTATATGAACCAAGCCAACATTTGGATATTAAAGTCCTAGTAGGTGGTGAGGATAATATCAAAGGTATTGCCGGTATCGGACCGAAGCGGGCTTTGGACTTGATTAATAAGTATGGTAGTGTAGACAAAATAAAAGCCGCAATACCAATTAAAGGTACTGCGGCGTATATTAGGGCTATTAACGAGTCATATGACTACATCACCCAAGCCAAACAACTTATGGACTTGAAAGGTATGAACAGTAAAATCATACCAGATGAGCTGTGTAATCGTATTAGCAATATTATGCAGTACGTACCCAACGCTTAACTACAATATATGGTGGCATGGTAGGCACTGGTGTTGGAGATGCCTGCCCTGCCTTACCTGTCTTAGTATAATTGTGAATATACCCATTAGAACCAGTGTAATCCCCCGCTACACCCCCACCTGCGCTATCGTGCACGTTCTCCGCAGTGCCGTTTGGGTTTCTATTGTGATCGTGTTCAGGTATGTGTGACATATTTAAAGTAATTTCCTTTCCACCCCCAACAGCGGTAAGGAAAGGGAAATCCCCTGCTTTTTGTGCAACAGTAACTCTACCATCACCGTACACTGTCCAAGTAGTCCATGGCCACAGCGTATTGGGATCTGTGCCGTCTTGGAACTCAATAAGAGACATCACAGGGTACACCAGATTAATTATATCTTGATTACTCACAGCCGCCGAGGCTACTGCGTCTAGTTGAGCCTTAGTAACAGCGTGATCGTTGGCTGTAGCTGTAGCTACTGAGAACGTTTGTCCACTGTTACCTGCTGTTGGTGCTTTAGTATTTAGTCCATTATCAAATTGTAACTTAGTAACAGCGTGATCGTTGGCTGTAGCTGTAGCTACTGAGAAGTTTACTGAGCTATCTCCACCGACTTTAGCATACCCCTGCCAACTCCCGAACACTCCTCCCACTTTTACACGTCTATAGAAATATCCAGTCACAATAGAATTGAACTCCTGAATAAGTTCCCCCGCGCCCCGTACAAATTGGGTTATGTAACCACTATTTGCTTCTGGTGCATTACTGCTTCCAGCTGCACATTTACCGTAGATAGTATCTGTAGGAAGAGTATTTAAATCCGCTGTACCTAAATCCAGCACTTTTCCGAAGTTACTCGCCTGAATACTGTTAGTTGTTATTTGAGCAGAGAATAATTCTGCGAACTCTGACCGATAAGCTCCCGTTCCAGTAGTAGTAATTCTACGTGAATTTAATAGGTCTATGATACCGTTTATACTCCCACCAGAACTTAATACTAAGTTTCCAAAAACAAGGGTATTCTCACCGCTTAGCTTATTGTGGGAGAATTTAGCTATAATACCAGAAGCTACCTTTATATTGAAATCCTCAACATTAGAATTGTAATTAACAAATATCCCAGCATCTACCCCATCATCGAAATAAATAGACGGGTTAAGTAGTGTACCATTGGCTAAATTATATGTGTTAGCAAACTGTAAACTACCAGACCCATTGATCTGCAGAGTATACCCCACAAACCCGGACTCGGATAGCTTTACCCCCAAATCCGACACATAGATGTCATTAGGGTTGGGGTTGGCTATGGCTAGTTGCACATAGGATTTAGTTGCGTATGTCTCTTCAAGTTCGGCAGCTAGAGAGGCATTAGTTCCCCTAGCTAGTTCTACTTCCGTAATTACAGATTCGACCTTATCAATTAGCTCATACTCAAATGCTGGCCAGTCGCCCCTATACCCTCTAGGTATTTTTAATGGTTGTAGGTTCATTTACATTCCTCTATTTTTAGGTTGGCTGCGTTAAATCGTTTGTGTGGCGCACCTACCGCTTTTACCCCCTCAGGTATTCGGCCTAGAAGAGTTCCATATATTGCTTGAGTTGTATTTTTTTCAGCAAAAGCGGAAAAAACTACTGGCTTGTTTTGGTCAATGCTGGACAGCAGCACATTCAAGTCTTCAGACGTAAGTAGTTGTAATGTAACATTCACACATCTATAATATCTGGAGGCTTGTCCGGTTGTGGAGCCTCCGATATTACGTGCTATGTCTAACTGTAACGACTCCAGTGAAGAACTGTAGTCCTGATTAATACCGAATGGAGGACTCCAACTAGGTCCGAGATGAATGTACCCAATCTCAACCTGGCTCGTGTTACCAATCTCAATATATAATTCATCACATATTATATCCTCAAACCAAAATACCCGAAATTTCTGCATCCAATCTCTACCAGGTGCAGCGTAACCACCGTAAGGCAATATCCCATAAGGGCCTTCGCCATACCCATATACGGCCTGAGTAACGGTAGTACTGATCTCCTTAACAACATTACCAGCCCGTTTTAGTTGTATTAGTAAAGTAGCATCAGTATCTTCAGCTATCAGGTTAAATAATCCTAAACAAGATACAGTGGTAGCCGTAAATGTAGACGTTATACTGTGTACGTTGTTAAATGGGTTAGCTGATTTCCATACTTTACTAAAAACAGGTACTAAGGCTAACTCGGGTGTAAAACCTGAGCTAGCTGTAGCTGTAGTAAGAACATTATTAAAAGAGAATCTAATCATACCATCACCTTTCTATTAGGAGCTTCATCATTTCATTAAGGTTCTGCTTAATTGCCTTAATGTCTTCTGTAACGGATCCAATCTGAGTACGGAAAGCGTACATCTCGTGGCTACTCTTTTCTAACTCAGAAACACGTGACGCTAAACTATCACATCGTATATTTAGAGCGGTAATCCTCTCGGTGGCCAGGACGGTCTCCGCTACGCGGGAACTGTCCTCTCTCTGGTAGGCTTTAAAGTGTGCACGTATCGCCCATAGGACAGATATCGCGGTTAATAAGGCTAAGACTGGTTGCAAGTCTACATTCATTACTTTGTCTCCTCGATGGTAATACTTAGGCTATAATTGCCAGAAATGGAAAGCTTAGGCTTGCTCCATTCTTTTATCCTACCATATAGTGTAGTAAATGTCAATGCTGTCGTTCCCTCAAGTCCAAATACAAATATAGTAGCCCCTGAGCCATAGTTGGCCAAAGAGTCTTGTAATGAGAACGTGGTTTGGTGGTCCAGTTCTTGGTAGTTTAGTAAGTGTGTTGTATAGCTTATTGATGGTGGTACGTACACACCACCGTTCCTAAACCTTACAGGTTTACTATATGGCAGTTTGTCAATACTTATGTCTGAAGACACACCAATATTAGGTATCCAAGATAAGCCTGCCAATACTCTTGAGGCTACTACCCTAAATGGGGCAAATACTGTGTTAGAAAATGTTAGCTCCCACTTTTGTATTACATAGGTAGAAGTTATATTGAAAAACTTCCAACCAGGAGTACCACTCAAAATAATAGAATGTGTTGCTATTGGGGTTGTGGCCACTAAAGTGTCGAATACGCGCAGGGTGGCAATTATGCCTGATGGCGCTGACCCGATGTTTATAGCAAATGTGTCTATAGGGGCAGGGTAATCTTCTCCTATAGTTATAGTACCAGATATAGTATGTGGGCCTACACTATCTATACTAGACCAGTAACTAGGAACGCCATCTAATAGATTAGATGGTGGCATGGTGACTTCACTACCTGAGTCAGATATAATACTACCCATATCAGAGTAAATATCAAATAATATCTTCATAAATAGCTAAACTCCCTTTTATTTTCCAACTTACCGAAGTTTATTGTATCAGGAAGAGGAAACTCAGTAGCATTCACATAAATGTCGAAGGGCGTGGACGTTTGGTTATAAATCGAAAGATAAATATACGAGTGTATATTAGCGTTGATAATGCTATCTGGTATATTAAAGCTACCCATAAGCATATTATTGTGGTATACCCCACACTTTCTGGCGTCTAGATCCAGCAATAATCCTACCTTATACACATCAGATACTGCCTGCTCAGTATATCCAGGTGTAGTTATATGGTTTACACCACCTAGTACCTTTCGTATCTTAAATACAGGATCGCTTATTGTAGCTGCAGGAGCCTCATGAAATCCTATATCAACGTAGTTGTATAGACCAAAGCTATTATCTAACTCAAGGAAGTACCTACCAGTATTATAATATACAGGTATATCTACTGCTGAGTTAGCTGCTATATTGGTGGGCACATTATAGGCAAAAGTTCCAGACTGATTAGGAACTCTTGTGCATATTGCTGATATAGTTGCCATATTAGTTAGATAATCTATAGAAACCTCCCTAACGCAGGCAAGTACGCCATTACTAAACCCAAACCTATAATCAAATATATGCAGTATAGAGCCCAACGTAACGTCTGGTACATTATAGCTATATACTCGCATTTTTAGTTCTAGTACTGGCATTTTATTTTTTTGTAGGAATCTATTAGCTAGTATATTAGCGAAAGATTCACTGATTAAATAGCTTTCCTCTTGAATATATTCTACAGCCCTGATATGTTTGGTTTGTACAGACAAGTCTTCTACTACCTTATCCCTATATTCTTTAGACATAAATTCCTTTACAGTGTCTGAAACAGAATATGCAATATCTGTCTGTACTGTATAGTTTTTAGAGTGTCTAACTTTAGCCCGATATACCACATCAGATACAGTGCTTAAGGTATAGTTACCTTCTATATCCCCTTCAGTTATTACGTTTATTTTACCAATTGGTGTTATAATACCACTATTAGATAACGTTTCTACCGATGAGTAATCTACAGTGCCTATTAGATCTGAACCTAGTATATAAAGGTTACCAGCCCTATCTGCAAATAGGTCACCATATTTAGAGAAGTTTTGTCCAGATATATGGGACGGTATAGATGTATTAGGTATAGTTAAGTTACCCAATACAAACTTACCGTTAGGTTTAAACCCGTAGAAACCATCTACAGAAGCTACCAGCTTATCTAATACGTCCAATGCATTTTCTCTATCAGAGATATAAATACCGACATCTACAGAGCGATTTATTACCTCATCTAAGTCAGGGTTAGTGAATCCCTTATTTAACAAAATATCCTTTACTATCTCAGAAAGCTTGGAGGAATAGCTGCCAGAATATAGTTTTCTACCTTCTACATCACAAGTTATAGTACCAGCATTATTGTGAATTAGCTCGAAAACACCTTTAGTGGTATCTACCACATAACCAACGCCTGGAGTTAATAGTACCCCTTTGTCGTATACTGCGGTTATGGCGTTTATCGGTGCAAAATCTACCTGGTATATTTTATCTGCTGAGGATATTAGGACAGGTTCGATATTATAAACTTTACCGTACACTATAGGTTTGGTCTTGTCTTTTAAACTATCTGTAACCGTTACAGTTTTATTTATACTACCGTTGAAGTAAGTGATAGTCTCCCCCACAGTATAGTTCTGTGGCTGTATCGGCACATCTAATACCAGTAATGGGTCTCTGAATGATAGAGATATATAATTGTTATCTTCAATCTCTAGCTTGTCTATCTTACCTTTGAACACCTCTACTGAGTGCGTATCTAGATCAGTAACGCCCATTGGTACTAACAATAGGCGTAACTCTCTTCCATCAAACCCATAATCTAACCAAGAATCTAACTTACCATCACCATTGATAAAACGTAACTTGCCATAGTTGCTAGTTGTCCTAGCACCTTTGGCGGAATCCACCAAACCTATGGAGAACGATACGTCACCAACTAATCTAGGTATAAATCCTGTCATAGTACCGCCCAAGTCAGCAAACAGAGGGTGCGTGGAGCAATACAATTTATTTAGTCCAGTAGTATAGTAATCTATAATGGCTACTAATATCTTTGGATAGTCACTTTCGTACCAGTTTGCTGGAATTGTCATATTAGTTCTCCTAAATACTGGCTCGAAGGCCAGTACTCCTTAGGTTCTTTTTGTGGTTAGTGTAGTTGTGCTTTGTATAGCGTTCTTAACGTCTACAGGTAAGTTGGCCAATACAATGGTAAGCTTGTCAAGCACCTCGGTTACCTTAGCAGCAACAATCTCCTGTTGTTGTAGGTTTTGATTATTATAGTTACCTATACCACTAAAGTCTTGGTAACCTGCACCTACGGAAGTGAAGCTGGAGGCTGCCGATTGTGACGCTGTAAACAACTTATTATAGTAATCACTCAAGGCTAGACCCTGTGGTAATCCACTATTATACTTGATAGCATTAAGTAGGTCTACAGATATTGCATTATCTACCACACTTGCTCTAGATAGCTCAGACATTATGCCTAGTGATGCGTACTGAATGTCCCTAGATTGCTTAGCGTAACTTAGCGAGTCATCCTGGTACTTCTTCAAGGCAGCTTCTTTCATTGCAGCTTGTGCAGCAGCATCAGTGGAGGCTTTACCTAGCGCGGACATAACTGAGTCATATAGCTCGGTATAGGCATCACCGCTAGCATATACTTCCCTACCAAGCTCCAGTACTCTGCGTGACTCTTCTTGAAACTTAGCAAGAGAGTCTGGACTGAATACGCCAAGTTGTGCATCGGCTAGAACTTTAGCCTTTAGCTGCTCAAAGTTCTCAGTAGAGGCTTTTAATCTAGCTGTTGGCTTAAGTATAGATAATGCTTCATCGAACTTAATATCTTCTGCGAGGTCTTTTATCTCCTGTATAGATGACATTAAGGTGTCCAGTGCCGTTTTCTCAGTCTCGTACTTAGCTTTGTTCATAGAGGACAACTTATCTAAGTACTCAACTTGTAACTGCATAGAAGCATCTACCGCATTTGCGTAAGTTAAAGCCTTTTCCTCTATACCCAAGCTATTACCTAGCAACTTAGCTTTGTCGTATGCTGTTTTGGCTGCAGTTACTTTATCACCACTTATTGACATAAGTGAAGTTATAGCTACTTTAGCGGCGTCTAGACTATCTGCGTCGTCAATAATAGCATAAGCTATAGATTTTATTGACGATGAAGTGGCATCGTATACCTGCATAGATACATCTTTTAGCTTGACCAGCTCGTCTCGGGCTTGTAGGCTATAATCAGCCATAGCTTCTAGTGCTTCATTGACATCTTGTAGGTTGTCCGCACTGATACTACCAGAATTAGCTAAACCAGTTAAGGTTGTTAATACGTTACCTAGAGGTAACTCAGCTAAATCAGCAGAAAGCCCTGCAGCCTTAAACGCCTCCCTAGCCTTGAAGATTGCAACTGACATCTCATCGCCATCTACGGCAAAGGTATAAGAGGCTAACTTCATTTCCTTAGCTATATCTGCGAAGTTGTTGGTAAGTTCAGTTAAAACACCTGTACTACCAAAGATACCTGTTAGCTTCTCAAACTCGATACTTACACTATTTAATGCATCTTTAAACTTAGGGTCAGAAAGTACGCTAACCATGTTTCTAGCACTATCTAACAGTTGGCTATTATTACCAGCATAGTCGGTCATTGAGCTATCGAATGTGCCAGTGCTTAGAGCCGCAGTCATATCAGATAGTAACGGTGCTAGCATTTGCTTTTTAAAGGCATCTACAGCGGAACTACGGAAAGTGCCAGATATACCATCAATTACAGACTTAGAGAAAGATACAGCACTTGACGCTTCAGCTATACTGATTTGCGAGAAGCTATCAAGTATACCCTGAATAACCCCTGCCAGCTTAGCACCTAGCCCAATAGCCTTGCCTATATCTTCACCAGAAGCTCCTGCTAATACAGCTGCTTTAAGCTCTTTGTTGAAC
>JACCDG010893651.1_pt1 | contig 14799 bp, 11 predicted proteins | sample 7442471 | NCBI WGS metagenome assembly JACCDG01 (sample SAMN15323444, study PRJNA562643) | freshwater metagenome | isolation source: river surface water | place: USA:Blue River Watershed | collected 2017-08-17
ATTTTGTATGGCAGCCTCTTGGCTTTCTTATCTTCTTTATCTGTGCCCTGGCCGAAACCAACCGCGCACCTTTCGATTTGCCCGAGTGCGAAACTGAGCTGGTAGGTGGTTATCACACCGAATACTCTTCCATGAAACTGGGCTTTTACCTCTTTGCCGAGTACATCAATATGTTTATTTCTTCGGCTATAATGGCGGGGGTGTATTTTGGCGGATACAATTTTCCTTATGCGCAGGAATTTTATACCAGCATGGGTTGGGAAACTGGTTCCGTTGCCATTTCGGTTGTTGGTTTCCTGGTTTATTTTGCCAAAGTAGTTGGGTTTATCTTACTGTTTATGTGGATACGTTGGACGCTGCCCCGTTTCCGTTACGACCAGTTAATGAACTTGGGTTGGAAAGTATTAATTCCGCTTTCTATCCTTAATCTTGTTGCAACAGCGCTTATACAATATTATGTCAGGGCTTAAAGTTGTGCTATTAAAAGAAATTAGAACACATGAAACTCACGAATAGAAGCAAGGTAGTCAGCCACAAGGAAATGAGCTTTATGGAAAAGCTCTACCTGCCGGCCATAGCCAAAGGCATGGCTATTACTGCCAGTCATATTTTCAAGAAAAAAGCAACGGTAAATTATCCGGAAGTAGAGCGTCCGATGGCTCCGGTATATCGTGGTCAGCATGTGCTGAAACGCGATGAGAACGGCGCCGAGCGTTGTACGGCCTGCGGATTATGTGCAGTAGCTTGTCCGGCCGAGGCCATTACCATGACTTCGGCCGAACGCAGAAAAGGCGAAGAGCATTTGTACCGCGAAGAAAAATACGCTTCTACTTATGAAATTAATATGCTCCGTTGTATTTTTTGCGGACTCTGCGAAGAAGCCTGTCCTAAGGAAGCCATCTTCCTGACTGACCGTATAGTAGACACGGAATTTGAACGGGATGATTTTGTTTACGGAAAAGACAAGCTGGTGGAAAAGGTGGAACAACGTATTGATGTGAGCAAACGCCAGACATTAGAGGTAGGCGAGTTTAAAAAACTCCCCGGCACTAAACACAATACCCTGTACGACGGAAAAAGTTTAAACAAAAACAAACACCATTAATTTTTTATGCTGTTACTGAATATATCGATAACCGAATATGTTTTTTACTTCCTGTCTTTTCTGGCATTTTTATGCGGACTGATGGTGGTGTTTTCTAAAAACCCTGTGCATAGCGTATTGTACCTGGTGCTTACCTTCTTTGCTATTGCCGGACATTATATTTTGTTGAATGCACAGTTTCTGGCTGTGGTACATATAGTAGTATATGCCGGAGCTATTATGGTACTCTTCCTCTTCGTGATAATGTTGCTGAACCTGAATCATGATACCGAACCACAAAAGAATGTTTACCTGAAGGGGGCTGCAGTTGTGGCGGGCGGTTTATTACTAATGGTGTTGATTGGTTCATTGAAAGGGGCCGAGACCCTGGCTATGCATCAGCCGGTAAACACAGAAATTGGTTTGGTTAAAAATTTAGGCAGTGTATTATTCGGTGAGTTTTTATTTCCTTTCGAAATTTCTTCTGTTTTATTATTAGCTGCCATGGTTGGTGCGGTAATGATAGGTAAGAAAGATCCGGTGAGAAATTGATGATTGCTGAATTTTGATTGTTGATTGAGGTAAATTGTAAATGAGAGCATACTATTTAATATAAGTATAACGAATACCAGATGACTCCTTCGGAGCTGAAACATAGAACAAAGAGATTTGCAATTGATACGATTCTGTTTACAGAATCATTACACAAGTCTAAAGCACATGATGTAATCAGTTATCAGCTGGTCAAATCAGCTACTTCTGTTGGAGCGAATTATCGTGCTGCATGCAGGGGTCGTTCTTCTGCTGAATTTATATCCAAATTAAACATTGTAATTGAAGAGGCAGATGAGTGTTGTTATTGGTTTGAACTATTGGAAGAACTAAACGAAGTTAAAAAAGAGAGAGTTCTTAAACTATACAAAGAGGCGAATGAACTAACTGCTATTTTCACTGCTTCTTCTAAAACTATTAAAAATAAACTACTATCAGAAAAACAGATTAGGACTGCTGCAAATCAGCAATCAGCAATCTTAAATCAGCAATCATAAAACTATGAGTTCAATACAAACAATTCCCATTGATTGGTATATTCTGCTGAGCGCAGCGCTGTTTAGCATTGGCGCTCTGGGCGTAATGTTCCGCCGCAATGCCATTATCATCTTCATGTGCATCGAATTGATGCTGAATGCAGTTAACCTGTTGCTGGTCGCTTTCTCCAGTTATCATTCCGACACCTCAGGTCAGGTATTCGTATTCTTTATTATGGCTGTGGCTGCCGCTGAGGTAGCAGTGGGTCTGGCTATACTTACTATGATTTACCGGAACATTAAAAACATTGATATTGATTTACTAAGTAATCTGAAACATTAATCACGTAAACGAATTATGATAAAGTTAATAGGTTTAGTCCCGCTCTTCCCGCTGATTGGTTTCCTCATCAATGGCTTTATGGGCAAAAAGTTAAGTAAGGGTGTGTCGGGTACCATTGGTAGTTTTAGTGTACTGGCTTCTTTTGTGGTATCCCTGCTCATCTTTTTTGAATTACAGGGCGCAAGCCAAAAATCGCAGGTGGTAGAGGTGTTTTCCTGGATTTCTTCTGGAGCGTTGCAAATACCTTTTTCTTTTTTAGTAGATCCTCTTTCGGCGCTGTTCCTACTCATTATTACCGGTATCGGTTTCCTCATTCACATCTACTCAACCGGTTATATGCACGATGATGAGGGCTTCAGCCGTTTCTTTACCTACCTCAACCTCTTTGTGTTCTTCATGTTACTGCTGGTACTGGGCAATAACTTCCTGATTATGTTCGTGGGCTGGGAAGGTGTTGGTCTTTGCTCTTATCTGCTTATTGGTTTCTGGTTTAAGAACACGGCCTATAATAATGCCGCTAAAAAAGCTTTTGTTATTAACCGTATTGGCGACCTTGGGTTTCTGTTAGGCATCATTCTTATTTTCGTGAGTTATGGTTCTGTGAGTTATGGCGAGGTATTTACATTAGCCGGAACCGGTATTGCGGATAAAGCCACGGTTACAGCCATTGCCTTATTATTGTTTATTGGCGCTATGGGTAAAAGCGCGCAGCTGCCTTTATATACCTGGCTGCCCGATGCTATGGCCGGTCCAACTCCGGTATCGGCACTCATCCATGCGGCTACCATGGTTACTGCCGGTATTTATATGATTGTACGTTCCAATATTTTTTATTCTATTTCGGATGTAGCTGCCGAAACGGTAGCGGTGGTAGGTGCGCTTACTGCTTTATTTGCTGCAACTATAGGTGTTTTACAAACCGATATTAAAAAGATTCTGGCGTATTCTACCGTTTCGCAATTAGGACTGATGTTCCTGGCCCTGGGTGTAGGTGCCTACAGTACGGCTATTTTTCATGTAACTACCCATGCTTTCTTTAAGGCTTTATTGTTCCTGGGTGCAGGCTCGGTTATTCATGCTATGGGTGGCGAACAGGATATTCGAAAAATGGGCGGATTGAAATCGAAAATTAAGACTACCTACTGGACCATGGCTATAGGTACTTATGCCATTAGTGGTTTGCCACTGGCTTCGGGTTTCTTCTCCAAAGATGAGATACTGGCTCATGTGTATGATCACGGAACCTGTCTCTGGGTTATCGCTTCGCTTACCTCCGTACTCACTGCTTTTTATATGTTCCGTATGTTGTTCATTACCTTCAACGGGAAGTTCAGGGGAACACACGAGCAGGAACACCATTTGCACGAATCGCCCTCTTCTATGACCATTCCTTTAATGGTACTGGCCGTACTGGCTATTGCCGGTGGTTTTATGGGATTACCCGAATTCTGGGGTACGCATAACTGGATCAGTGATTACCTGATGCCGGTGATTAAACGGCCACATATTCCAACGCTTTCGCACGAAACGGAATGGATGCTGATGGCTGTGGCTACGCTGGCCGCTATAGGTACCTGGTACTATGCCCGCAATTATTATGTGAATAAAAACAACCTGCCTGCCGCTAAAGAGGAAAATATGGGTGTTTTTGCACGATTAGTATACAATAAGTATAAAGTAGACGAACTGTATGAAGCGATGATAACCAAACCACTGAATGCGCTTTCGGCAGCCCTGCACAGTTTTTTTGATAAAATGATGCTGGATGGCTTGGTAAATGGGATGGGTACTACCGTAAGCGCTTTGGGCAATGCCATCAGGTTATTACAAACGGGAAATATTGGCTTTTATATTCTGGCTATGGTAGCCGGTGTTGTTGCGATTCTATTTTTTAATGTGTTTTAATCGTTCTGAAAGAACAATAATTTAATTATGTTAACAGGTTTATTAATTATTTTTCCGCTGGTTGCCGCTCTGCTGGTGTTTTTAACGAAAGGGAACACTTCGCGCAATGCTGCGCTCGGCTTGTCGGTAGTTGAGTTCATCCTTTCGCTCTTTGCCTTTTTTCAGTTCAGGCATAATCCCGACACTCCGGAACTGGTATTAAACTGTACCTGGATAGAATCGCTGAGCATCCGCTTTGCAGTGGCTATAGATGGCATGAGTTTGCTGATGGTGCTACTGACTACTTTTCTTGTTCCGCTTATTATTCTTTCTTCGTATAAAAACGACTATCAGAAACCTAACAGTTTCTACGGCCTTATTTTGCTTATGCAAATGGCGCTGGTGGGCGTATTTGTTGCCAATGACGGTTTTTTGTTTTATGTGTTCTGGGAACTGGCACTTATACCTATTTACTTTATTTGTTTGCTGTGGGGTGGCGAAGACCGCGGACGTATTACGTTTAAATTCTTTGTATACACTCTGGCCGGTTCATTGTTTATGCTGCTGGGTCTTGTTTATCTTTACCAGCATACTGGTTACGAAACGGGAATTAAATCCTGGGCTATAGCCGATTTATATGCTGCCGGAAAAACGCTTTCGCTTGCACAACAGAGCTTCGTGTTCTGGAGCATATTTGCGGCCTTTGCCATTAAAATGCCCATTTTCCCATTTCATACCTGGCAGCCCGATACCTATGTAACGGCTCCTACCCAAGGCACCATGCTGCTTTCGGGTATTATGCTGAAAATGGGAACTTTTGGTTTAATTAAATGGCTCATGCCCATTGTTCCGCTGGCCTTAGCCAAATGGGGCAATACCGCCATGGTACTCAGTGTATTTGGTATTGTATACGCCTCGTGCATTGCTATTGTGCAAAAAGATTACAAGCGACTGATTGCTTACTCTTCCATTGCTCACGTGGGTTTAATTGCAGCCGGTATTTTGGCTTTTAACCAACAGGGCGTGCAGGGCGCATTGATACAAATGCTGGGACATGGTGTAAATGTGGTAGGCCTCTTTTTAATTGCCGATATTCTTTTGCGCCACACCGGTACCCGCAATATAGAAGATCTGGGTGGTATACGTAATGTGAATCCGCAGTTTGCCGTGTTGTTTTTAATTATTCTGTTAGGCGCTGTAGCGCTGCCGCTTACCAATGGTTTTATTGGCGAGTTTTTGCTGTTGAGCGGCGTTTATCAGTTTGGGCCTTATACTGCCGCCTTTGCCGGCTTAAGTGTAATACTGGGTGCGGTGTATATGCTGCGTAGTTACCAGGGTATTATGCTGGGTGAGGTAAAAAGCACGACTACCGGTTTTGGCGAACTGGCGAAGAGCGACAAAGCGGTACTGATTATTGTATGTGCCGCGGTAATTGCTTTCGGGGTGTATCCGAAGCCGCTAAACGACTTGGCTGAGCCGGCTGTAAAGGCCTTATTACAAAGTGTTAAATAAAAATGAATGCCTGTTTTAATATAACCACATAGAAATGTCATTCGAAAAGCTGCGAAAAGAAAATCATAATTTCACATAGCTATGTAAAGCGTAAGCGCTTATTTAAATACAATAAGCTAATGCATACATAAAAACTATGTGTCTATGTGGTAAAATAAAAGTATTAGTTGTCTTGAATTTATAATTTGAACTAACATAAAATATGAAAGGACTTTTAATTGTAAGCGGATTGGGAATTTTAGCCATGCTGGCCGAAATCTTCAAATTCAGAAAACTGCTCTATCCTGTTGTTTTACTTGGCCTTATTGCTGCCTACCTCATCAACTTTACTGAATGGAATTTCGACTGGAGCAGCGGCAACCCCTTCTCTTTCTTTACTTATATGATTCGTTTCGATAACCAGTCGCTGGCTTTCAGCGGGGTTATTCTGGCTGTGGCTTTTTTCTGGTTCATCTTCTCACGCGATTATTTCAGCAACGACGACAACCACCTTACCGATCATTTCTCGCTGGTGCTGTTTGCACTTACCGGTGCACTCATGCTTACGGCTTATCAGAATATGGTTACCCTGTTTCTGGGTATAGAAATTATGTCTATTCCTTTATATGTACTGGCGGCCAGTCGTAAGAATGATATTGGCTCTAACGAAGCGGGCTTTAAATACCTGATTATGGGTTCTTTTGCCACAGGCTTTTTATTGTTTGGCGTGGCGCTTATTTATGGGGCTACCGGAACTTTCGATTTAATGACTATTCGCGCTAAGATTGCCGCAGCACATGGTATAATGCCTGCCTTCTTTTATGTGGGTGTGTTCATGATGCTGATAGCCATGTGCTTTAAAGTATCGGCTGCGCCTTTTCATTTCTGGACACCCGATGTGTATCAGGGCTCGCCAACAGTAATTACCGCCTTTATGAGTACCATTGTGAAAACCGCTGCATTTGCTGCCTTCATGCGTTTGTTCCTGATAGGATTCCGACCAGCCTTTGAGCATTGGGCAGGCACTCTTAGTATTATTATAGCTGCTTCTCTAATAATAGCTAACATTACTGCAGCGGTGCAAACCAGTGTAAAGCGTATGCTGGCTTACTCAAGCATCAGTCATGCTGCATTTATGCTTATGGCTATTCTGGCCAATGCTGGCAGCATGTCGGTTCCGGCCATTCTGTATTATACGCTGGCCTACTCGGTGGGCTCTATAACTGCATTTACTATATTATATGCCATCGGCAAAAAAAGTGGCAACGAAAATTTTGAAGCTTTTAATGGTCTGAGCAAACGGAATCCTTTGATGGCTGCCTGTATGACCATAGCTATGTTATCGCTGGCGGGCATTCCGGTTACGGCAGGCTTCTTTGCGAAATACTACGTATTTACCATTATGATGGCCGGTACGTTTAAATGGTTACTGGTGCTGGCTGTACTTACTTCTGCTATTGGGGTTTATTATTATTTCAAAATTATCATTGCTATGTATTTTAAGCCTGCCACTGAAGAGGAGTCGGTAAACTTTGATGGTTCGGCAACGGCGCTGGTAATTATAACTACATTACTTGGTTTGGCACTGGGCTTTGCCCCGAATGTGATCATCGGGATGCTTTGATGTGCAAATTCAACTATTTCCAAGGCAAAAGTCAAAAGTAAAGAGCCTGAGGCTGTTTGCTTCGGCTTCGCTCAGCAAACCAATTTATTTCCGGTTTTATATCTGAATGAAAAAAATTACGATACTGCATAATCCGCGTTGCTCTAAATCGCGGGAAGCACTGGCCTTGCTGGAAAAAAGCAATTGCGAAGTGGAGGTAGTGGAATATCTGAAACAAATACCTACAAAAAAGGAGTTGAAGGATATATTGATGCGACTGGGTCTAAAACCCTTTGATATTGTCAGAAAAAAAGAAGAGTTGTTTCTTAAAAAATTTAAGAATAAAAATTTTACAGATGCCGAATGGCTACAGATTCTTACGGAACATCCGGTACTGATAGAACGACCCATTATTATTGATGGTTATACGGCCATTATTGGCCGCCCGCCGGAGCTGGTGGTAGAGTTGCTCAATCGCAGGAAAAGATGACTGCTTTCCTTGTACGATTCCGCAGGATAAAGAATATAATCCAGATTGCAATTATCCACATGATAGAACTCCTCTGATTGTTAAGAAAAGTTAAATTCCATATTCCTCTTTACCGCTTATATAAAAGCACCATAGGGCAAGACCAATCCCGCTATATTTATCGGCTAAAACTACATTATGACCCGGTTCATTTATTCTCTGCTCTTGTTAGTGATTTTGAATTCCACTCTTAGCGCACAGATTAAGAATAAAATTTCAGGCAAAGTGCTCGATCAGGAGGCCAAAGCTGTGGAAGGAGCAGTGGTCAATCTTTTGAGGCTGAATGGTCAATCCTTGATTAAGGCCACATTTACCGAAGCTGATGGGAAATTTGAATTTCAGGATGTATCCTCAGATTCTGTTAAGATGATGATCAACCTGCTTGGTTACCAGAATTATCTAAGTGAGCTCATTGTTTTTACTAAAGGAATCCCCGCTATCGAATTGCCCGATATCACACTGCTGAATGACAGCAAAAAACTGGAAGAGGTAAGCGTTACTGCGAAGGTTCCTTTTATTGAACGAAAAATTGACAGAACCATAGTCAATCCCGATGCTTTAATCTCTAATGCCGGGGGAAATGCATTGGATGTTCTTTCAAAATCGCCGGGCATTATGGTGGATGAGAAAGGCGTGATTAAACTCAAAGGTAAAGCTGGTGTATTGGTTTTGATTGATGACAAGCCCACCTATTTAACAGGCGAAGAGTTGGCGGCTTATCTTAAATCGCTTCCTGCCAGTGCCATACAACAACTGGAAATTATGACTAATCCACCTGCCAAATACGATGCGGCAGGTAATTCGGGTATCATTAATATTAAAACCAAAAGAAATAAATTAAAAGGGCTTAACGGCAATCTTTCGCTCAACTATGCCCAGGGCAGATATGCACGTACCGCCGATAATATCAGTCTGGGTTACAACGCCGGCAAAATAAGTATTTCTTCTAATCTCAGTTATAGCAATCACAATAGCTTTCATGATTTAACCATAAAACGACGCTACAAAAACGATGATCTTAGTACCAAATCCATTTTCACCCAGAACACCTACATTCAGCCCCATCAGGAATCATACAATGCCAAGATAGGTGTCGATTATTACCTGAACAAAAAAACTACACTTGGCATTAATACTAAAGGAGTATTCATGCAATCCAAAATGACTTCTTTTAACTACGCTAATTTTCTGAATGCCGACCAAAGTATTAATACCATTGTGCTGGCTGATAATGGAGAGAAAAACAAATTTCAAAACGGAAGCATTAACCTGAACGCCAGGCATCAGTTCGATTCAGCAGCTACAAAACTCCTGAGCTTTGACCTGGATTATGTTAGTTATAGGACACATGTAGAGCAAAAGTATGCGAATGATGTGTATTTGCCAGACGGTAGCTCTGTATACACCGACCAGCAGAGTGGAAATCTGCCATCGCAAATCACCATATACGCTTTTAAAAGTGACTACAGCCAGCCTATAAAAGGAGCCCATAAAATTGATGCCGGTATAAAAACCAGTATTACGCATACTGATAATGATGCGCAATACACCATTACACAAAATGGCATTACACTAGCTAACTACAACCTCAGTAACCACTTTTTATATGACGAAATGATCAATGCTGCTTATGCCAATTATTCCGGCAATTACAAAAAACTGGAAATGCAGGCTGGTTTGCGTTTCGAGTCTACTTTGTATAGCGGCCGGCAACTGGGTAATGCCATAAAACCTAAAGCGGAGTTTGACAACAATTATAACAGTTTGTTTCCTACGCTATACTTGTCCTATCATTTGGATTCTGCCGCAAGGCATCAGTTTAATTTCTCCTATGGGAAGCGTGTGAACCGTCCTTTTTACCAGGATCTGAATCCTTTTATAAGTCCTCTGGATAAATACACGTACTATGAAGGAAACCCCAGGCTATTGCCGACTTTTGCTCATAATTTATCTTTAGCCTATACCTATAATAATACATTAACAGCCACCGTTAACTACAATAATGCTAACAATCAAATTCAGGAAACCATAGAAATAAAAGATGGGATTTATTACAGCCGCCCTGGAAACATAGGGTCTGGTAATTTACTTAGCCTTTCGCTGGAAGCCACCATACCAGTTCGTAAATGGTTAACCACAACTGTTTATACCGAAACCATGCATTCGCACTATCAAAGTAAACTATATACGGAAACGCTTGATTCGAGAGGAACATACTGGTATATCAACGCTAACAACAGCTTCCAGTTCAATAAAGGTTGGAGTGCAGAGGTGAGTGGAGAATACATCACCAATTTTATTGACTCCCAATTTTCTTTTGGAGATTTCGGGCATATAACCATTGGTGGTCAGAAAAAAATATGGAACGACAGGGGAATAATCCGTTTCAGCCTGAGTGATGTATTGTACACGAACCGGATCAGAGGTGTTATCAACAACTTGCATTTAACGGATGCCAATTGGTATGGCCCCCGCGACACAAGGGTAGCCTCCTTAACCTTTTCTTATCGCTTTGGCAACAATACGAATAAAAAGGCCAAACACAATGGAAACGGATCGGAGAGCGAACAAAACAGGGTGAAATCCTGAAATCAGACTGGTTTACACCGTTTGGAAATACGCATACGTTTAATTTTCCTTTTCGTCAAATAACCTAAACATAACGTGAGTTATGGAAAAGATTAACAATAACTAGTGTTAACCCCACATTGCAGCTATATAGGATGCGAAGCCCTTAAACCTTGATAACTTTTTTCAAAATTACCCGTGGTGGGGACTACAGATTTTTTATAAATAGGAGGTTTACTTTTGTAGCCTAATGTCTGATAGATTTGTTTGACGGCCAATATAGGTTCACTGGATTGCCTTACAATAATTTGCCTGTCATATTCATCCTGTACGGTTGTTGTTACCATCTTTTGGGTATTCATTGTTCGAACTAAATCCTTCCAGTCTTTAGTATACCCTTTCTGCTTTAATTGATAGCGTATGGTATTTACTACCCAATATGCTAATATACCTAAATGAAGATGAGCTTTGGCCGCCTCATCTGTTTTATGGTAAATGGGTCTTAAATCTAAATCGTTTTTCAATACCCGAAAGGTGGCCTCAATCTCGCGAATGGTGTTGTAAATAGTCCATTGGGTCTTTTCATCTTTTTCATCCAAATTGGTTCGTAACAAATAAATCCCCTCTTTTGGGGATATGCCCTTTTTAATCCAACTTACAGCTGTTACTACCTTATTCATTTCCTGTACATCTATGCTGTAAAATTTTGATGCACTGGGATATTTCTCTTTTAAACGACCTATACGCTCAAGTACTTTGTCGTATTTCTTTACTCCGTTTTTTTTGTGTATGCTTTCTTTGATTTGGGTGAGCCCCTGCCCAAAACATGCATGAAAACGGGTATTCATGCCCGATTCTTTCTGGGCTTTAGCATTACTTTTTACCATTAAAAAATTACCCGACAAACCCTCTACCTTTGCCCTTTGTATGTGTATTTTCTTCCCCTGTTTGTCGCATATTTCTATGGGGCTTTGGGTAGTGTCTATCTCATATTTATTCAGCCCGCTGCGCGAAACACACATATATGTAAAACCTTGTTGACTCAATGTGTTAAGGTTTTCTTCGCTGGCTATTCCTGCATCAATTACTATTGTAGGCTTTCTTGCTGCGTGGGTGGTTCTAACAGATAATTCTTCTATTATGTAATTCAGCGATTTGCTGTCGCTCATATTACCTTCAAATAACTGAGAATATTTTAAAAAGCCTTCCGTATTTACTACCAATGCAAGTACGATTAATTTAGCATCATTGCGCTTCTCTTTACTTCGGCCAAATTGAGCAATTTCACTAGTGCGCATGGAGCCTTCAAAGTAGGTGTTGGTTAAATCATACAAAATTATTCTGTCTTCCAGATCAAATAATTCATTGGTGGTGATACTCAGGTATTTTTCCAGTTCATCCTTTACTGCATATAAACAATGACTCATGCTATAGAGCTTGTCTTTGCTTATTTTTTCAACCGGGTAGCCTGTCAGTTCACATAAAGCGGTGTTGTCTTTTAGCCATTGAGCGGTTTTTAATTCTGAGGCCGGATAAACACAACGGCTGATAATTTGTGTGTAAGCAAGCTGTATTTGCTCCTTTTTCCAACTCTTTTCCAACAACAACTTATCTAATCCTAATTGATCAAGAGCCTGTTTACAAAGCCATTCTGAGCCTATTTCCTGAACTTCCTTGTTCTCCAGGCTATCAAGGGCTACCCGCTGGTAATCGCCTTGTTTTATATCCAGGCGCTCTTTTTCCTGTATTTCCTTGAAATAATTTTGTGCCAAGCGCTCAACCTCCATATCATGAGAATGAAACAAACTTAAAATACCGGTATGACTTTGTTTTACTAACTCATTTATACGAAGAGATAAGTTTCGCTTTTGCTCTGATTCTGGGAGTGATTCTAAAGTGCCTAAATGAAGTATGGTTCGATGACGGATACTATCTATATAACGACAACTCTCAACAAGGCGATAGTGAACTACTCGTTCTTTGGTGACTTTATTTGTGCGATGTATCGGCTTGAGAAACATACCCCAAAATTCTATTACTGCTCTTGGATTCGCAAATGAAATTGCGGGGACTACATGCTGGTTTTTGTTTTTTTTTAAATAGAACACCAGTTTTGACAAGCCTTACAGAATATCCCCCTTTTTTTTATTCTATAACTGGTGTGCTTTTAACGATGAATGGAGTTTTTTGCTGCAATGTGGGTTAATAGCAACGGCATTTACCTCTGTAAATATTTTATTTGGATTGGACCAAATAAAATATAACATTGGTATAATATATTCGACGTGGGGAAGGGTAAGGAAATTGTCGCAATACCTATATTCACTAATAAAATCCTAGTACAGGAGTGCATTTGGGTCATCTTATTGCTTAGGCATTATTGTTTCACGTGAAACACTTTAAAGCTTTCGAAATACGTAAATTTGACTGGAAAATTCCTTTCCTGTCTTAATCGCCTTGGCGTTAGAACGTAGACCAATAATAAAGGCCTTAATATAATTTACCTTACCCGTTTTATATTTCTCACTAAGCATAGAAACATAAAAGGAATCGAAAATCATCGGCATTACCTTCTCTAATCTATAGCCTTTAGAAACTATCAAGCTCTCTATAGTCTTTGGGGTGAAATGATACAAATGCCTGGGAACATCATAAGCTGCCCAATATTCACGATAGTATATGGCATCGTAAGATTCGCAGTTAGGAACCGCAATAATTAATACTCCCCCTGGCTTTAATTTTATAGAAAAGAGCTCGAACAAACTTTCTAAATCGGCTACATGCTCTAACACGTGCCACATTGTAACCGCATCAAGTTCTAAATCCCTGATACCTTCTCTTGCATACCCTGGGCTTGAAAAGACATTTAGTCCATACTGTTTCTGTGCCAAATTCGCGGCCGTCTCATCTGGTTCCAAGCCATACACTTGCCATTTGTTGCGCAAACAAACATTTAAAAAAGCGCCCGTTCCACAACCATAATCCAATACAACACCTCTTTTGGAAGTAGACCGTAAAAGCAATTGCAATTTTTTTATCAGCGTATAGTTACGGATCCAATGATACAACCGATTTATCCATCCCCTTTTGGTATCACTATGCGAAATATACTCCTCGGATTTATAATAAGACCCCAACTCTTCATCATAGGGTCGGGGCGAGGTAAATCTAAACCCACAGGTGTCGCATTGCAGAATGCCAAAATTCCTCTTGCTTACTGTATAATCTTTACAACTCAAATAGGGCTTGAAATTTATTCCTTTACAAACAATGCAATTATGGATTTTGATCATATTATTTGTTTCACGTGAAACATAGTTAGCGACCCAAATGAACCATTAGAATTGAAATGTCAGACGGACTAATGCCTGAAATTCTTGAAGCCTGTCCAATTGTTCGCGGTTTAAACTTTTTTAACTTTTCTCTGGCTTCTGTAGAAAGACTATTAACCTTTGCATAATCAAAGTCTTCTCTAAGAGAAAGATCTTCCAGGCGCTTTAACTTTTCTGCGTTCTCCTTTTCCCTATCAATATAGCCTTCGTATTTCATAAGTATTTCGGCCTGTTCAATTGTTTCGCGATCGAAAGGGTTAACAATCTCTCTGACATCTAAGCAATGCTGCGCCATCTCTAAAATGGAAATATTCGGTCGGGATAGAATATTATAATGCCTGATTTTCTGAGCTATTGGCGTTGAACCAATTGCTTCGAGATAAGGGTTAATAGCACCCGGATCACTGCTGTTATTCTTAAAATAATCAATTATGTGGCTGGCATTCTTAATTTTTTCTTCAACCCTTTCATACCGAGACCTATCGGCTAAACCCAATTTATGCGATAGGGGGCTTAATCGAATATCGGCATTATCTTGCCTAAGTAGCAAACGATACTCCGCCCTTGAAGTAAACATCCGATAAGGCTCTTCCGTTCCCTTCGTTATCAGATCGTCAATTAAAACACCGATGTAGGCATCATATCGATTCAGAACGAAAGGATCTTGATTACTGATTTTAAGGTGTGCATTTATTCCAGCCATTAGACCCTGGCAAGCAGCTTCTTCGTACCCTGTTGTGCCGTTAATCTGTCCGGCAAAATACAAACCGCTAATAATTTGTGTTTCCAATGTGCTCTTCAGTTGAGTAGGGGGGAAGTAATCATACTCAATAGCATAACCTGGTCGAAACATTTTAGCCCTTTCAAAACCCTGTATCTTATGCAATGCCTTAAGTTGCACATCCTCCGGAAGAGACGTGGAAAAACCATTGATATA
>JACCDG011263569.1_pt1 | contig 14799 bp, 14 predicted proteins | sample 7442471 | NCBI WGS metagenome assembly JACCDG01 (sample SAMN15323444, study PRJNA562643) | freshwater metagenome | isolation source: river surface water | place: USA:Blue River Watershed | collected 2017-08-17
ATAACAGTAAACATGTTCGTTTGAACAACGGTGGCAAAAAATATAGCCGTCACCGCTGCACCAAGAGAAAGCCATCGCACCTTACCAGAAATGACCCCCGGGTTTTCTGGCAGATTCGTGGTAACCCCCTCACCATAGCGAGCATAGACAACCATTTGTTCATTTTCGGAACATGTTTCGCCAAAGAAAAATTCCGAAAGGTCGGATTCAAATACTGTTTTATACATCCTTATCCTTTCCAGGAAGCGTCTGATCCTTGAACATTTCCTTAATTGCTAGGTTAAACCTGGTCAGTTCTAGGGGAGACAAAATAATAGTCAGGATTGGCCGCACGTCAGAGTTTGGTCTCCAGCCAGCGTTTTTGAAAATCGCCTCAACTATCGTTCCCGGGGGGGCCTCAAAAAATTCGATCGCCCCCTGGCCAGTAGAAAGAGACATAAGAGCAAAATTTGCCGCAAATGACCTGAAGCTATTTCCTTTTGGAATCTTATACTCCCTAGGAGCAGAGTTGCGCTGAAGCGCTTGTTGCGTTTGTTCAGCAACAACTTCCGCAAAGGGCTTATCCGACCCAACACTTTTATCAACCCAATTAACTTTGTAGAGAAACAGCTTGGCCATTTCGACTGGAAAAATTATTTCAATCGCCAGGCGATATTCTTCGTCGTCTTCAGAAAATGCAGATTGCGAACCGAAAACAACGTGCAGATCGGAGCCCCGTTGCTTCATCCTAAAACCGGTTGCATGGAAAAAATGGTCCGCCATTTCCAGGCCAGCGGTTGTAAACGCAACTCCGCCCTTCGAGCCAACCACGATTCCTCGTGGGGCTGATGGACCCGAAACTACTGCTGGATGTTTGTTTCCCTTACTCATGGCCGTGTCCTTATACTCCTTGTCGCCCCAATGCGCAAGGATCTTTACTATTAAATTATATCAAAATATAGTGATTATAGGTACTTATTTGAAATAAATTAAGTAACTTATTGATATTAATGATCTTATTATAATTATTGTAGTAAATTTGTAGAACGGAGCCCGCGGTTGCTCCCAAGAATCAAACACTACTGGGCAATACGAGGCGGCGGGCCGTCCGCCAAAACCCTATCCACCAACGCACTCAATCGATTTCGAGAAGCCTCTTCTTCCGCCTCATGATCTACGCCACTTCTATTTACAGAACCAAATAACCCAAGGTGCTTACCAAGCAACGTCAGCGCGGCCACCTTGTCATACATCGTTATCGAGATAGATCTTCCCCACGAAGTTTCTCTACAAGAGAGCTTTTTAATACCGGACAGCCGCTCACGAGGAATCTCGTTCAAGTCGCGCATGAGAATTTTGTTCTTCTCCCAGAAACAAATTTCTCCGATGTTGCTCTCAACGAGATCCACAAGCATCCTCAGCACATCATCCTGGGAAATTTTCAACCGCTCGGAACGCTCCTTCATCGCAGATTCTATGGCCGCAGAAATGTCATCATTTGTCATCATCCTGTGCGCCTGGTTTCTGGCTGACCTAGAGCTATACCCCGCCTCCTTCGCGGCGCGCGGGGCGTTTAGATGAACCAAATAACGGTCCACAAAACGGCGCTGCTTGTTGGTAAGCTTTCTACCCATGGCTTGATTTTAACGATTTGGGGCTGGTAAACAAAGTGCGATTGACCTTATCACGCCAATCCCGATAGAAAGTGGATATGGATCAGGCAACACTTCAACAGCAACAGCGCTTTCGCGCCGAACGGCTACAGCCAAAACTGACAAAAGTAGATGTTGCGCGCCTCAATGTACTTGAAACCGCGCGATCGTCTCTCGCTTCTACTCTGACGGATGCGGTCAAGCGTCTGGAAAAATCCACGAAGATTGAAGTGAAAATCAGCAAAGATCAGCTGGATGAATTAGCCCCACATCTTTTGCGCTATACGCACACCTGCCACGACTACATAAAAATAAAGGGCCTACCCAGCGGCTTTATGGAACTTTGTGAGCGCATGGATGGTTGGCTAAAAAAGCTCGAAGGCATTTTAGGCGAGATGGAAAAATATGGTTTCTCTGAAGAGCAAGCGCAAATGCAGAAGCTCATTCTTGCCATTTGGAAAAAAAGCATCCCAGAACGCCATCAGGGCCTTTGGAGAAAAGTCTCTGACAGCGACCGCATGAATGTAAAAACCATTCGCGACATAGTAGCCCTTCGCCACCGTTATCGTGGAACTAGAGAAAAAGGCCCACAAGATCACTTCATCCACAATTTCGCGGTACCCGCCATGACTATACTCGCGGGGCAGCGGAATAGATTTTACTATCTGGCCGAACTTTATCTGCACTTCTACCCAGAAAAGCACCCCGAGAATTGCACCGGAAAAGTTGCTCTTCAACAGATCGCAGATATGCTCACTGATCGCGTGAAGAATCACAAAAAGAAGTACGGCCCCGCAAAGGGGCGCTAAGCTCGGAAAGCTTCTTTTTAGCGCCCCCCAAGAAAATCTCTATTTTTTTTAGTCTGACTTTCGGGTCAGGAAATGATTTTTAACTTTGTTCCTCTTGGAACAGTAACCTGGGGCTCTCCAGTAAGCCTGACCCGCTTGGAGAGCCCCATTTTTCTACGAAGGGGTCAGGCATGAAAACTCAACTTGAATTTGCATTGGAGTACGGCAAGAGGGGCATTTCCGTTTTTCCCATTTACGAGATTGCTGAGGATGGTCAGTGTTCTTGCGGAAAGACCGATTGCGGCAGCCCAGGGAAACATCCACGAACCCCACACGGCTTGAATGATGCAACCACTGATGAAGCGATAATTCGTCAGCTTTGGCAGCAGTATCCCAAGGCGAATATCGGCCTACGAACCGGCGCTACGTCTGGGTTCGTGGCCGTAGACATTGACCCCAGGCACGATGGCTATGCATCTCTAGGGGCTATGCAAGAGAGGTTTGGCCCGATCCCCGAAACCGTAAGAGTCAGAACGGGATCAGGTGGTCACCATTCTTATTTCAAGTATCCAGGATCAAAAATTGGCAACCGTAAAGACTTTTACGGCCCAGGTTTGGATTTCAGAGGTGACGGCGGATATGTCGTAGCCGCAGGAAGCAATCATATCTCGGGGGGCACCTACGAATGGGAGGTGTCATTCGATGATGCGCCTTTGGCTGAAATCCCCGCCTGGCTTTTGGACATTCTGCTCAACAAAAAACACCAAGAAAAAAAGAGACGTGATGGGTCAATTCCCAACGGAAGCAGAAACGACACCCTCTTCAGAAGGGCGTGCGGCCTTCGAGCGCGAGGCTTGGAGAAGTCCGAGATTTTCGAAAAGGTACAGCAGTATAATCTCCATGATTGCACCACGCCGCTCTCCGAAAGCGAGACAAGAAAAATTGCTGAAAGCGCGGCTAAGTATGAGAGGGGGCATAGTAAAACCGGCGCAAATAAATCCGGTGAAGTTTGGGAGCCGCGCAAGCCCCTTCCCCCCAAGGAGCCGGGGGTTCCTGCTCTCACCGAAGATATGATTCCCGAGTCTTTCCGAGACTGGGTGAATGACGCCACCGATAGGATGCAGAACGCCCCCGAGATGATGGCGGTGGCCGTTGTCGTGGCCCTGTCTGGCCTAGTGGGTCGTAGGTGCGCAATCCTACCGAAGCAGCTCGACGACTGGAAGGTGGTGCCCAACCTATGGGGCGGATTGATTGCTCCACCAAGCTGGCTCAAAACTCCTTCCTTGATTGAAGCATTACGAGGAATTTACATTTTAGAAAAGGAACTGCGAGCCACTTTCATGGCCAATAAGATCGCTTACGAAGTGGAGAAGGCTGAACACGATGCCGCAATTGAAGAGGTAAAGGGGAGGATTAAGGAGGATCGAAAATCGACCAAAGGGAAAAATCTAAAAGCACTCAAGTCTGAACTGGAGAAGCTCATCAAAGAAAAGCCCCAGGAGCCGATAGTTGAAAGACTGCTTACGAACGATGCCACTACGCAAAAGCTCGGTGAGCTGCTGAATGAGAACCCAAGAGGGTTGATCGTATTCCGAGACGAACTATATGGATTTCTAATGTCGCTAGAGAAGGAGGGACATGAGCAAGATCGTGCCTTCTACTTAGAAGCATGGAACGGAAATGGCAAATATACCTATGATCGAATCGGGCGCGGCACTATCCACATAGATGCGCTTTGCCTCTCCATCCTTGGAGGAATCCAGCCAGATCGCCTTTCCAGCTATTTCTCTTCGGTTTTGAAAAGCGAAGGCGGGGACGATGGCTTTCTTTCCAGGTTTCAAATTATGGTTTACCCAAACCAGCCAAAAATCTGGAAACTTGTGGATCGAAAACCAAATCAACAGGCCAGGGACAAGGCATCCGAGATTTTCCGTAAAATCTACCACACAAATTATTTTTATAGTGGATTCGACGAGGGCGGCGAGGAGGTTCCCGCCACACGCTTTGATGATGGTGCGCAAGAAGCTTTTAACCGATGGATTACCGACCTAGAGTTAAAGCTTCGCTCCGGCACCATTGAATCGCCAGCATTTGAAGCCTACCTCGGAAAATATCGCAGCCTCATGCCCTCGCTGGCGTTGCTGTTTCATCTCGTAGATTTTGTAGATGAAAAGACATCATCGCCGAAAGTTAGCCGAGCGGCGACGGAACTCGCCATCAAGTGGTGTGCCTTCCTTGAAGGGCACGCAAAGCGTATATACGCCGGCTTGATTCGTCCAGATATACACGCGGCCCATCTTTTAGCGAAAAAAATCGAGCAAGGAAAGGTTTTGGACGGAATGACCGTGCGGGAAGTTTATCGCAAGGGGTGGTCACAACTTACAGAACAAAAAATTGTCCTTGCTGGCCTGGAAGCTCTTGCAGAGCTGAACTGGCTGCGTCTATCTGAGGTATCACCCACAGGCCAAGGTGCCCCAAGTGAAATCATCCGCTTGCATCCCAACCTAGTCTCCGGGGGTGCCAATGTTTAATACCAGACAAGGCATCCCGCTACCGATCCAAGAAAAAAAAGATGTCACTGGCAATGACAATACCGACAAAATAGAGGGTTCTGGCAGTTTTGTCAGTGCACCCCCGGACCAAAACGTTGACCGTTACAAAATAATCAGCCATTTTGATTTTACAAGGTGTTCCAAACCTGAAGAAAAATCAGGGGACGGTGCGCTCGGTTCTTTGACAGGCGAGTGGTTAGATAGTCCGGCAGCGGCGCGGTTCCTGGGAATTTCGGTGGGATCGTTGCGAAACATGACCAGCAACGGCCAAATCCCATACTCGAAACTGGGACGGCGCAATCGCTATCGGACGGAAGATTTACGACAGCTTCTCACGAAAGAAAAGAGAGGCTGTTATGGCAATTAAACAAGACAAGAACAATCCCGGCACATTCGTGGTGAGCTACAGCGCACGCCACCCCATCACCCGGAAGCCCGTCACGCTGATGCGAAAAGGCTTCAAGACGATGAGGGAGGCACAGCGGGCCTATAACGACTTGGTTGTAGAGGTGAAGCAGAAAATCCATAAGACCGTGGTACCCACTTGGTCCAAGGTTCTTACGGAGTTTTACCAGGCAAGTGCAGATCGAGGATTGAGCAAGAAAACCATCTACGATTACCGCACATGCCTGGATGCTCACACGCTCGGGCCATGGAAAGATCTCACGGTGGATTCGATCACCACGCAGGACATCCGCAATCTTCTACAGAAGAAGTTCGAGGAAAAAGCGCCGTCTTACCAGCGGTACTTCCTGAAGGGGGTTCGCTCGGTCTTCACCTATGCACTGGAAGCTGCGTACATCGTGCGCAATCCGGTGCCGCAGATGAAGTTCAAGGTAGGGGATAAAATCCAGCGCGTACTGACCGAGGATCAAGCCTGCCTCCTGCTGGCGAAAGCCGAGGAGCAAAACTGGCCATGGTATCCGCACTACGCGATGGCCCTCTACACCGGCATGAGAAGCGGAGAGCTTTACGCGCTTCGCTGGGAGAACGTGGACCTGGAGCAACGAACGATCCTCGTGAACTGCGCCTGGAACAGCAAGGATGGGTTAAAATCCACCAAATCGGGCGATGACCGCATGATCGAGATTTCTCCGGCCCTTCTTCCTCTGATGCGAAAGCTGCAAGCAGAAGCAGATGGTGCCCCTAACGTACTTCCGATCCTGTACCAATGGCAAAAGGGCGAACAGGCCAAACACCTGGCGACCTTCCTCACCGCGAACGGTTTACCAGAAGTCCGTTTTCACGACCTACGGGCCACCTGGGCGACGATTCTCCTGAGTAAAGGGGTCGAGCCTATCAAGGTGATGAAAATGGGCGGCTGGAAAGACCTGGAGACAATGATGATCTATGCTCGCAAGGCGGGCGTGGACATTCGGGGAGCTTCTGATTGCCTGAACTTCGGCAATCCAGAGGGAAAAATCCTCAAACTTGCAAACCTGTAGTGATTTGTAGTTTGCTAAAATTTAACTGGCGGAAATGTAACGGGGAATTGGCCCCATCACTCTCTCCGCCAATCAAACCGCATCGTTCAGAAATAATTCTGAAACGTGTATCAACTGAACAGTAACAAAAACATAGAGAGAAGAAGCCGTCTTGGGCCACTCCCGGCATTTCACGCGAGATCAGGCTAAATCATGGGATTTGTAGGCCCGTGTTGTTTTTGGGCGTTGTTTGCGGATGTGAAAACAACGGCGGAAACTACAAAGTGTAGTTTCTAATAAAGCCCATCAAGCGCCCCGGCTCTTCACGACGAACTTATCAAAGGCCAATATGCCGAGGTAAGCTACCGTCTCGACGAGTAGTATTACGACAAGTGCGGCGCCAACAGTGGCCGAAAAGGCGTAAATTACGCTCGTAAAGATAGCATCGAACAAAAGGGTGATGGGCCACCGAGACTTCACGTCCGCAAAATCAAACTCTAGCCATTCATCGGCGATCAAGATCACGAATCCTAATCCTATAATTCCGCGGATAAAACGAATTTGCCAATTAGTGAGACCAGCGGCACGTAACTCGGCAAGAGCCCGGCCGCGCTCCTCTGGAACGTCTGTATCGAGAAAGGGGCAAAGCAAGTCTGGCCACCGAATTTTTGGATTCTCGGAGGGAGTGCAGTTGATGGCCGCGGCTTCCGCCTCCCGATCCCGCCCAAACATACAAGAAAACGCAATCAAGAGGCCAAGACCACGAAAGGTTAGTAGATAGCAGAGGACCAAAATGTGCGCCGCAGTGATGTATTGAAAAATGATTCCAGCAGCGAAAACTATGCCGCCAAGCCACTCTATTGCTTTGCTTAAGACCGAAGACTTCTTTTCCATTTGAACCTCCCATAAAGTCCTTTTTGTCTTTTCATATTCGACGTAATAGATTGGCTATCCAACCAATCTATATGGGCAGAAAAAGCGTTCGCGAGGCGCGAAGAAAGCAAATTGTTTCAGCCTTTGCCAAAGTGTTGGCAAATCATGGCTATGCAGGGGCTACGATCGAGGCTGTAGCGCTCGAAGCGGGAATTTCCCCCGGCCTTGTACACCACCACTTCGCTGACAAAAAGGACCTATTAAACGCGCTCTTTACGGAACTGGTGCTCCGGTTCAGCGGCCGATTGACCGAAACCTCCGTAAGCCCGCGTGGGAAGGTGGAAACGTATATCGACGCGGCACTAAAGTTAGACGAAAAATCTGATCACCTGGCCGCTAAGTGCTGGGTAGGGGTGCTCTCCGAAGCGCTTCGAGACCCAGATCTTTTCGCCAGAGCGCGGCGACTTTTGGACGGAGAAATTTCGCGTATCCAAGCCTTGTCTGACGGAAAATTTTCCGTCGCACAAAGTAGCGCCTTGTTGGCCTATATCTTAGGAGCCTTAGTGTTCGGGGCATTTGCGCCAAAGAAAGCCGCCGGCTTTGCGGCGCCGCACGCGCCGTCATTTAAGTAGTTTTGACCGAGTGTGGGCTGAGCAATCTCTCTGGTTACAAGAAAGGGCTTCTGAGCCGAAAAGGGGCCTCGATTTTGGCGAGTAAAGCACGGCTCATCGTCAGTAAGAGCTATTTTTAAAAAAATCTTGGAAAAAGAAAAGCTACCAAATCTTGAAGTTTAATACGTTCGAAACAGGTGACTATTGTTGCAAGTCTTCCTGTCTGGCGGCTCCAGGGCCGGGTGCTCCGTGTCCACTAGAAGAGCACTTTCGGGCTGGCCGAAATTTTCCCAAACTTGCACCCAGTTTCCGTGTGCCGGGTAGTGAATCCAGGTCTCTAGTCTACCATTTCTGTTCAGGTCGGTAGTCCATTCAAAGGTTCCCACACAGCTCGATGTGTTATACGTATCTCCACCAATCTCTACACCCATGACGCAACGGCCAGGATTAGATTTAATTTCTATCGCAACTGGCCGGTTTGCATAAATCGCGATCGAGTTGTAACGCTTGTCGGTGGGTAGAAAATGGGGATACGAGCAAGGAGTGATTTCGAACTCTGCCTCCCTTCCAGTCTGGATGTCGGCGCCACCCCAGATACTCGCCATGGCGAAAACTTTCAGATGTTTGATGGAACCGATGTCGACCGCCCCGCTAAAAAAAGGAATGAATTTTCCTTTCACCACGGCAAGAAAGGGCGTGAGTACATGACCTTTACGAAGGAACAGGATTGTGTCTTCTGTTGGATTTACTGCAAGCGGTTCGTCATATTGATAATAGGCGTCGGCGAAATGTTTTGAGCTTTGGTTGGTATCCCCAGGCGAATGACTACAGCCCGGTAGGTAAAATAGAGCTAAGGCAAAGCCAAATAGTTTTGAAGCCACGCTCTCATTCATGATTGCCAGATTTTGAATCGAATAGAAGGCGTAGTCTAGAAAGTAATGTTTCTGGAACGCAAGATGTGGAGCTCTGTGCTGCCCTGAATATGCACAATCTCTACCAGTGAAATCCCTGTTTCAGAAAGACTTCTTTGGCGGAGGCAGGATTGACGAAACGCCTCACTTAAGCAAAGCTTTTGATATGCCTTCACCGTCGGAACGAGATTTAAAATTTATCGAACTCGCCTTCGAGCAAGCCCGTATGGCGCTCGCTTCCGGAAATCTTCCTATTGGTGCAGTTATCGTTCATAACGACCAAGTAATTTCGCGGGGACATAATCTCGTTGATAGTGAGTGTTCGGACCTCAATCATGCGGAGATTTTGGCGATTCGGAAAATTGAACGATATCTCTTTAAACATAAAGGCGCATGCGAAATTTTCACCACTGTCGAGCCTTGCTTGATGTGTATGGGAGCAATCTACAACTTCAAATTTAGCCGTATCGTATTCGGCTGCAAGGATCTCAATGCGGGGTTTTCAACTAGACGTGCTGACCTGCCGCCGTCGTTTGTTCGGAGAAATGCCGAAGTCATCGGCCCGGTCTGGCCAAAAGAAAGTGTGGCCCTGATTCGGGACTACTGCGAAAGAACCGGCAGAAGGACGCACCTTCTCGACGCGTGGACTTAATCGATCATCAACTTTACGAACCTTGGCGGAAGCCTTGTATGAACTTACGGGGGTTCGTGCCTAAACGATTTGATTTCTTTACGCTAGGGGCGTTGCTCGTTAAACTTCCTTTGCCACGCACAAGGAGTAGCAATGAAAATTATTTTTTTTGTAATAGCTTCTATTTTCTTACCGGTGAATCAAGCGGCTGCTTGTTCTGAGATGGGTGTTCATGAGTTTGAGATTTCAGCCAAAACGCAGTCTCGTTGCGCGAAAATAGCTTTAAAATATGCCAACGACTTCGCAAATTCGATGGTTAAAATCGAAGAAGGGGAAAAGGGATATCGGGGGCCAAAAGGCGGCTTCAAGCCGAAAAAATCGAGCCCGTGTTCTACATAGCTAAAGTCAGAACCGGAAATTCAAAGCTAGTAGGCTTCAATGTAGGCCTAGATTCCAAAAACAAGCTGGAGTGCAATTTCTGCGTAGATATGGCCATCGATGCTGAAGAAAATTGTCGAATAGAATCTATCTGCAAGCATATGTGCGCGAACTGACCTTCAATCCTTAGCGAAGCCCGAGCAACCAAAACGGAAAAGCAAAGGTCCGCAGGAGTGCAAATGCCACTGCCCCATAAAAAAGCGATGTTTAACTTCTTTTTACTTCTTCTAATTTCGCCGATCGTTCAGGCCAAAGAAGTTGCCCTTACCTTCGACGATGCTCCCGGTGAAGTCACTTTGCATTTCACGCCAGAAGAGCGAACCAATAAGCTTCTTGCCGCCCTCTCGGCACTAAACGTTCCGCCCGTTATCATTTTTGCGAATCCCTGTAACGGACAGGGGCTAGAAACGAACCTTCCGCTACTGAAGAAATTCAAGCAAGCGGGGCATTTGATCGGAAACCATACCTGCACGCACCCCAGGTTAGATGATGTGGGATTTGAAAAATTCACCGCAGACACCAGGAAGGCCGAAGCGCTTATGGAAGATCTGCTTTTTAGCCCTAAGCTTTTCCGCTTTCCTACATTTAACGAGGGGAAAAATCCGGCGACTCGCGATCGAATGAGGGCATGGTTGAAAGACAATCATTATCGAAACATCCCGAGCTCGATCGATAATGAAGACCCTATTTTTTCTTTCAAACTCAACCAGGCAAAGGAACAAGGGAGGAAGATCAACTACGGGAAAGTTCGGGCTCTCTTTCTAGATCACATCCTCACGGGCATGGATTTCTATGAAAAACTGGGCCGTGAAACTCTTGGCTATTCCCCGAAGCACATCATTCTGTTGCATCAGAAAGACGCCACCGTGCTCTTTCTGGAATCGCTGGTGAAAGAACTAAGAGCGAAAGGATGGAAGATCATAAGCGCTGAAAATGCCATTCAGGATCCCCTCTATTCCTTAGAGCCTCTTAATACCAACTCTACATATGGACTGTTGTCGCAGGTGGCCGCCGAAAAGAGTGGTAACTTTATGCCGTACTACGATTTTGCGAAGTTGAAACAGCAGCTGAACAAAATCCTGGGCATCGGAAAGTAGGGACACCTTTGGAGTAAAGAAAAACCTACCTGTTGAGCGACGAGTGGGTTCTTTTCCAAGGAGTCACTTCGGGCCGGAAACTTCGTGCAGATAAAATTTCACTTTTTCGGCTCGAGGACAAATACTAAATCTCCGATAAGACTAATATGAAAAGCCTCGCAATTTTTTTATTCATTTTCCTTACCGGATGCGCCTCTGCTCAACGTGCTCCGAGCTCAGCGGGAGTTTCTGGCAGCCAGGGAGCTAACGGTTCGAGCGGAGCAAACGGTCAATCAGGGGGCGGCAATGCCAGTGAACTCTATGACATGTCTCCGCTATGCACGACAGCTTCCCTTATCGTATGGGGTGACGACGAAGTAAAACTACGCGAATATTTAGATAACGGATGCAGCGTTGTTACGGGATATAAGATCGTGTCCAAGCAAACGATGTGGGATTTGGTTGCCGCAAAAGGTTCCGATAAACTCTTAAAAATTTTATTGAGTGATCCGGCCGCCATGAAACAAATCGATTTATACAAACAGCTTCCTGGCGAAATCATTATTCATGGCCCTAGCCTGCTGCCGCTGAACCCATTCGAGGCAGTTATATACAGAAGAATTTTAACGAAGCTAGGAACTCCCGATGCGGAAACCGCTTTCGCAGAACTCTACGTTGATGATCAGCAAGTGGAAAGGCTGAATCTCCTACTTTCGGCGAGTCAGAGCAGGGCAAAATTGCTGGGAGCGACATCGGAAATACTATTGCGCCTGAAGCAATCCTCCCGAAGCCAACGGGAAACTTTACAGGCCGCAATTGCTGCGATCGAGAGCCGTCTCCATGCTCTGAAAGGGCAGCAGTAGAAAGGCTGAATTGCCTAATCTGCGGGAGTACGCCTCAGGTTTTAATCGTTACTTGGAGTGCTCGTGCCAGTGCGTTTTTGATAGAGAATGATCAACGTAATCAGCGACAAGACCAGCCATAGTGTTGCATAAAGACCGACGGCCCATGCAACCGCCATAGCCCCGGAGAGACCATGGCAATCTGCTTGGGTACCGCTACAGCCTGAATCTAGATAAGAACGGAGCAAGAAAAATAAACCGATAGCCGTGCTCAATAGCTGGACGGAAGAAACACCCATCGATTTAAAAATCCAGCGGCGAGTTTTTCCAAACCTCGTAAAGAGTAGCGAGACCGCCGCGAGGAATGACACTATCGGAAGAAGCGCAATAATACCCACAGATTGATTTTGAATTACGCATCAGCCTAAGGCCAGCGTTTTCTAGCTTAGATTTAGGGCCTAGATGGCCCTTGGGATATCAATGCGTATGTGATGGGAATTCTAGTTAAAGCGATTAACTTTTATAGCGGGGCAAATATTTAGGAGAATGGCCGCGCGAATCGAGATCACCCAGCCCATGAGTTTCGATCGGAAGCCCTGATACATCAGAGACAATATGTCGTATTTTTTGAATAAATTTTATATATCAAAATAAGCATGTCATTTGACCCAACACGACCATATCCGCATGTGGAAACCACGGCCCTTGGCTCCACATTTTTTATTTTAGCGAGACGTTTTTTCCGGCTAAGGGCCTTCGCATTTGATGCTGCTCACGAGCTTTTTTAACTCCTGAGTTTCGCGCTCCGACCACACTTGGGGCCCGCGAAAATCATCGCAGTTATACAGGCCCAGGTTGATGATACGAAATCTCAGACTCGCCAACGAGTTGGCGGATTCGCCCTGGAAAGAAAGATCCTTTTTGCAGCGGTCTGGGGCACCGTTATTAGCACATTTTTCTTGCGCAAAAATGGGAGCGAAACTCTTGAGAGATTCTACATCGCTAAGCGCCTTAAAATAGCGCTCACAATTTTGCGAAATTTTTTTGTTCGGCAAAGCATCCACCATCTGCGCGGTGCTATTTGTGTCGAGATAAGCCAATTGCGCGTTAGCCAATGCATACGCAAACCGCAGTTTTTTAAGTCCGCGTTCACGCGCCTCCCTCCAGAAAGCCCTTTTATCTAAACCGGGTGCATTGAACTTACTCTCCTTTTGTTTGAACTCTTTGTGGATCTCCTTTTTCTTGGCCGCGATCACTTGTGAAAGATTTGGAGATGCCTCTAATGCTTGCTGGAAGTCCAGATCACCCCAAACCATTAAATCAAATGCAAAGGGCAGCGAAAGATTATAAATCGCCTGGTACTCGGCTTTCGAGATCACTCTTGTATCAATTTTGGCTGTGCAATTGAGATCGTAATCCACCGTTTCGAGATTTGCGTGCGCGGTTTGAAAAAGGGCTAGGAGCAGAAAGTAATAAATCATGGGAAAATGGTATTTGATTTTTGGTGATTGGTCATTATGCGAATAGGCCGCGGCCTATGCGAAGCTACTGGGCTTCCGGGTGGGGCATGTCCCAGGGTTAGTTGAAATTTAAAAGTTGAGTGGCTTAACCCACTGTGATTCCAATTGTTTACCACAACAAGCTGGGCCCGCAGAAAAAGGAGAAGCCACCCGATGAGAAACGTACTGAAACCCGTTCGTAAGATCAACCGTAAGCCGCTAAAATACGCACGCCGCAAAGATATTGCCGCAGATAAGTTCGAGGGGCTCGATGGGCCCATCGACACGCAGCATCTTTTAATTTCCACGATGATCGGACCCGCCGTAAAACAATTCCTCGCTCAGCTTGAAAGTGAAGTGGCCACCCTCTGCGGCGCTCGCTACAAGCATGGTGGGGAGAACCAGCGTTGGGGGTCGCAGAACGGCTCCATCATCCTGGGCAACCAGCACGTGGCCATCGAGCGGCCGCGCGTGCGCGGGAAGGATGGTGAAGTAAATTTGGAAACCTACGAGCAGTTCCAGGATCCAAAGCTATTTAACCAAGCCGTGTTTACTGAGGGCCTCAAAAAGGTTTCTCAGCGAGACTACGCATTGGGGGTTCAGAAAATCGCAAATTCGTTTGGATTGGAAAAAAGCTCCATCTCCCGCCGTTGGATCAATGCCACGGCAAAGAAGCTAGAGCAGCTGCAGAAACGATGCCTCAAAGCGCTCGACATCCGCGCCGTTTTTATCGATGGAAAAAGATTCCGCAAACACGGCGTAATCATAGCTTTTGGTGTATCGGCCGCAGGGAGAAAACACGTGCTTGGGCTCTACCAGGCGGATACGGAGAACTCCGGATCCTGCCTAAAGCTGCTGAACGATTTGGAGTTGCGCGGGCTTCCCGCCTCGGGATTACTTTTTATCGTTGACGGCGGCTCTGGGCTCAATAAAGCTCTCAATGAAAAATATCTTTGTGACGATAAAAAGCGCCGGCGCGCAATCCGCATCCGCTGCCACGTGCACAAGTGGTGGAACCTGGAGAAAGCTCTTGGTGAACAAGCTCACAAAGCCTCTGGCCTCTTCTGGGCGCTCAGAGACGCGCGGGATATGGCGGAGGCCAGGGAAATTTCTGATCGCTTAGAGAGCGTTTTGCGCAGCCTTAATCTCTCGGCGCTCGAGAGCTACCGCGAAGCCAAAGATGACCTACTGGCCATCCATGAGCTCAAGCTATCCCGCTCCTTAAAGCGGTTTTTCTCGACGACAAACCCGATTGAATCACTGAACTCCATCATCGAGGAAGATATGCGGCGGGTAAAACGCTGGCGGAGCTCTGAGCACTTCCAGCGCTGGCTCGCCACCTACTGCATTAACGCCGAGAAGCGTATGCATCGAGTGCAGGGCTATATCGGCATCCCGGCGCTTTGGATCCTGCTCCGAACTATGATGGAAGAAAAAGAAATTGACGCCAACGCTGCAGTGGCCTAAACAACATGACCACTGCCACTCAACTGAAAAGTTTCAACTAGGCGAGAGACAATCCC
>JACCDG010165224.1_pt1 | contig 14798 bp, 19 predicted proteins | sample 7442471 | NCBI WGS metagenome assembly JACCDG01 (sample SAMN15323444, study PRJNA562643) | freshwater metagenome | isolation source: river surface water | place: USA:Blue River Watershed | collected 2017-08-17
CAGATGGCGAAGTAGGAGGCTGGATAGAATCTGAGGGCAACCTAAGCCACGATGGCGGTTGCTGGGTAGCAGAGGAGGCTAAAATATTCTGGGGTGCGCAGGTCTACGGTAACGCGCAAGTATACGGCCATGCACATATTAGCTCTGGGGCGTTAGTGCACGGCAACGCAAAAGTTTACGACCATGCGATAGTTTCGTCTTGGTCGGAAATATACGGAAATGCACAGGTCTACGGCAACGCAATAATATATGACTACGCCGATGTTTACGGCAATGCGCAAGTATCTGGCGATGCGACAGTTTGGAATAATGCCTATGTTTGTGGCGAGGCAGAAGTTCACGGGGATGCGATAGTTTCAGGAGGCATCAAGATCCATGGCTTTGTACACTATCTGCCCAGGAAACGAAAAATAAGACCAAAGGGCTTCAAAACATTACAGGTTCCCCAGCCTTGACTTGGCCTACTGACCAATATAGTATTTATTTATTGGAGGCCTGCTTTGAAAAAGAACAAAAAATTAAATAAAATTATCAAAAATATGAGCGAGGAAGACCTCAAAAGGCTAAAGGGACTAGATGAGAAGATAATTCTGTCTACTGACTATGAAATACTTAGTCACCTAGTTTCTATCTGGGAACTAAAAGAAAAGATTAAGGATATTGGTGACTATCACGACCATACCGACCCTAAGAATGATATTTTTATTGGCATGGACGGGAGCATTAATCATTTCTTTGGGAGCATCTATGAAAAAATCTGCAAAGCCATCGACACCTCCTCTTTCCCTCTCTCCTAGCAAAAGAAAATATCTGCTGTGGATGCCTTATAAAAGAACAGGCAGCTACGTAAAATATCTTAAAGACGATTACGAAAGAGAAAGAAAATATCTAAACTCTCTTTCTCCTGAAGATCAAATCTGGCTTAATAATTTCCTTCGTGCATACTACGGCATAGAGCCAAAGTTTATGGAACTTGTGAAAATGCCAGTAATGATGCGGAGAAGTAGATACAACCAACACGTCGGAGTCAAGCGCGACATATACACTAACAGGTCTCCATGTTCTTTGGACGGACAGTCCTATGATTTTGAGTCTGCGGTTGTAAGCTCTTGGACGATAGAGTATGGGGGAGAAAGCGTATGATGTTACTAGTAGTATTTATGCTGGGGCTTATCCTAGGAAGTTCCCCTTTATTAGTTGCTTTTGTGATGAAGAATCTTCAGAAGGTCTTAAAAGACTGCGAGAATATCTATTCAGAGATACAGAACGACATTAGAACACTTAATCGTGTCCATACTGATACAGTGAATAGCCACAGCTCACTTACAGATAGGCTAAACAAGATCGAGACTAATCTAAATCTTGTACGCATGCAGGGGCATAAATGAAACTTTCAACGTCCACTGTTTTCGATGTTTCTGTAGTATCCGGCACAAACTCCTATAAAGAGTTGACCCCTTATTTTGACTATTTAGGAGTTTTTACTACTGAAGTTGTGCAGGCATTCAACAAAAGAGTAAATTTTTCGGATAACTTTGAATACGAAGAAAAATCTTTATCGTTGCAAAATGGCGTAAGCGTTTCCTTGGGAGATAGGACAATATCTTCAATTTTGGTCAGGTGCACGACTCCTGTGCTATCCTATAGGCTAATAGTTGGGTCAGATAGTAAAAAATATTTATCAGTATTCTTCAAAGACACTAGAAACGTAAAAGCTAAATATGTTAATTGGGTTTCTGGCACCGTAGTAAAGTGCCAAATAGAAGACGCTACTAACGTAGACTTAGGCGATTTTGTGAATATTTCTGGGTTTTCCACTGCCGCCAATAACGGAACCTACCAAGTAATAAGCATGGATACTTCTAATCGAATTTTGTACTTAAACAATTTCAATCGTACAAGTTCTACAGGAGATGAGTTACGCACCGGCTTTACTGGCGCAGCTAAGAAAACTTATTCCTGTGTCGTAGGTATTTTTGCATGATAGACAACAGAGAAAAACTTAGGCAAATAGTAGACTCACAGTTAGATAAGCTATTGCTCCTGAGTAAAAGAGCAGCCCCCTTAGCAGCGAATGAGGTAAAAAGTCTGACAGAGCTTGCAAGACTAATAGAAGGCGCAGCCAGCCTTGACGTAATTAAAGAAACCAATGAACTAGCTAAACTTTCTCATGATGAACTTATTCTCATAAAAGCACATAGAGAAAAGATAAAAGATGACAGTAGAGCATGAGCTATGGAGGCGAGGGCAATTATCCTATAAATTGCATGCCGCCCAAAAAGAAATCTACGAAAAAATGAATAGTTCTTCCGATTTCTCTACCATATTTCTGTGTGCTCGCAGATGGGGGAAGTCCTTTATCGCCACTATTGTAGCAATAGAGACAGCGATACTTAATCCTAGCTGCAAAGTTCTTATCGTAGCTCCTACAAAAAGTTCAGCTTATGATATTTATACGCCTCTTATGGAGACTATCCGAAAAGATTCTCCGCAAGGGTTCGTAAAGCAAGCAAAATCTGCCTGCAAGTGGCTAGTAGGCCAGTCAGAGATTGTATTTTCTGGGTTTGACACTATCGCAGATGATTTACGAGGCAGAGGTACAATCCTTATCATTCTTGATGAAGCTGGGTTCACACTAGCGGATAGCTTTACCTATGTGACTAAGTCAGTACTTTTGCCTATGAATCAAAAAACCATAGGGAAAAAGCGAGGCAGGATTATATACGTCAGCACTCCTGCGCCCCATCCTGACCACCCTTTTAATATCATGTGGGAGTCTGCAGAAGAGGCCGGAAAACTCCATAGATATACGATCTACGACAACCCGATACTAACGCCTGAGGACATAGAAGAAATCATACAGGAGCAAGGCGGCATAACTTCTATAGGATTTCTTAGGGAATACATGTGCCAAAACGTCAGAGACGTAGGCACTATGATTATTCCTATGTTCAATAAAGCTTGCATTATGGACTCCAAGAGCGGAATTGATATTGTTGGCGATTCATGGATATCTTGCGACTTAGGCGGAATGCGAGATAAGACCGTGGCTATGGTTCTTGGCCGAAGAGTCAATGACGGGAAAATTGTTATCTATTCCGAGACAGTCCATGAGCACAATACCGATACAAAGACAATAGGCGACTCTATTCTGGAGCTGCAGCAAAAATATTCTGTCGCCCCTCACAATCTCTGGGTCGATGCCAGTGGACAAACTCAGGTAGACCTCTACAAACTATGTGGGCTTACCCCCGTATTGCCCCCTAAGCCAGATAAAGATGGAGCCATAGCTGCACTTAATTCAGCGTTCTATAATGGTCAGATCTTTGTTTCTTCTGATTGCCAGTTTACTATTGACTCATTTATGAATTGCACATTCAATAAAACCAGAACTGATTTCCTAAGGACTGTAAAATACGGGCATGCCGATGCTGTTATGACGGCAGTCTATGGATTTAGAGTGGCTGAGACGGTGCCTTACTCAAAGTCACTGTTGAAGTACGAAAACTTACAAAGAAACAGGGATTTGAATTCGTTAGCTAAGGCTCTGATCCCTTCGAAAATGGTATGGAGTAAAACTTGAAAACTTCCTGCATTCTGTCGAGAGGCACCATTCGAGTTACAGGAGGGTTGCTAATAAGATCCATGCACAAAGTCGTAAGAAGTCTTTTTCTATGGACTCTGCAGTTTTTCTTGAGTCTTAGGGTAGGATTTTTTAGCACATTTCTGCCGCCTAATTTCATATACTCGAATTCCGCAACGCCCATGCTTGTTAAAATACTCACAGACATTGAGTCGCCTTCCCCTGAAATCCTGCCTTCTGGCATTATATCGTATAGCTCAATAGCAAGTCTTGGAAAATAGTAAGATCTTGGCTCGTTCAATTTCATAACGATATCGTCATACCCTAGAAATGAAATTTTCATAAACTTCCTTTCTCGCAATCTTAATACCGCCGAACTCGTCTGTGTCCCCTACTAGAAAATCTATAGACACCCCTAAAGCATGTGCAATATTTCTAATCATATTGATATTCTGTGATTGGTCTTTGTAAGCGCTCTCTAAGAATGAGATGCAGGAGGGGGTTATTTGAGCAGATTCTGCAAGCTCCTTTTGGCTGTACCCTCTAAATTCCCTTATGAGCCTAACCCTTTCAGCTATTCTTCTGGCTAGAATAGCTTTTTTAGGAAGTTCGGATATTTTTGCATTCTTCTTTGTTTTCTTTAACATTTCCTATCCTTTACAAAGATCATAAACAGAGCAGTAAGTTTACATATTTTAAGTAATAGTGTAAATGGGGCTATGCATGTTTTCCAGTTTTCACCCAAGTGCCTATGATGAGCTTACACTGCATCTCAGAAAGTTCTGGGTAGTCGCTCATTATAGCAGCAACGACATATTGAATAGGCACTCGAGTTAGCATGGCTATTCCAAAATCTTCAGGTGTCTTAGTGGTAGACAAGCGCTTTACTAAAGAGGTCGCAGTTTTTGCTTCCCGTTTTTCTTTCAATACCAGCAGCTTTTTCTCTTCCTGAATCTTTTTTATCTCCGTTTCATGGAGTTTCCTTTGCTCTCGGATAGTGTTTTTTCTACCCTTAGCTGTTGAGATCACTAAAGCAGCCTCTCGCAAAGGGTCATTAAATATGACCGCATCTGCTTGAGCAGTTGTTAGCGGTATGTATTCCGGCAGATGACTATAAAGCTTTGCGTGCTTGCGTTTTAGAATTTCCACTACCTTCTTTTTAGTCTGAGCAACGCCGTTCTTACGCATACTGTTGCCGTACCAGTAAATTTGTACGTCTGAAAGTCTTATCTTCATCTAAAGCCTCCTAAGTTAAAGAGTACCCCTTCAAAATAAATCCGGTCAAGCAGCATACCACTATAAAACAGAGCAATACCCATAACTACCCTTAGGAGGATGTGTGGAAACGACCGCAAACGAGCAATCGGTGCAATCTGAGACAATACCGGAATCTTACAAAGTTAAGATAGACGGCAGCGAATCTGAAGTGAGCCTTGACGACCTTAAAGCGACCTACCAGAAAGAGCGGTCAGCCGATAAGAGATTTCAAGAGGCCGCAGAGATACGCAAATCTGCTGAAGCAAAATATGCGGAAACAGAGGAATTACGCAGGCAGCTTGAAGAGTTTGTAGAGCACGCTAGGAAAAACCCAAAAGATATGATTTCAAAATTGGGACATGACCCTAGAGAGCTAGCCCAACAGATTCTTTTGGCTGAGCTAGAGGAGGAGGCACAGTCTGCAGACCCAAACCTTCGGCGGATTGCCCAACTTGAGGCAAAGCTGAACAAGTTTGAAGAAGCAACAGAGAATGCCGCCAAGGAAAAGAGAGATAGAGAAGAGCAAGAAAGGCTCGAAGCCGAAAGGAGAGAAGAAGCAAAAGTTATAGACGAACTCGATAGGTCTATACACTCAGCTTTGGAAGAACTTGGGCTAATTAAGAATGGTAAAGCACCTGCAGAACTTATTGCAGACATAGCGGAGCAGATGTTGATTGAGTCCAAGCACTCCAAGAAACAGATAGCCCCTAAGGAAGCATTTGTTAGGGCAAAAACAAGTTTTTCCAAACGGCTGCAATCTATGACTAAGCATGATCCATCCTCGTTGGTTGAGATTTTGCCTGAGGAATATTTAGAAGCCGTCGCAGAGCAATACCTAGCCAAAAGGAAGAGTAAATCTATACCTTCGCTAGGCATTAGTTCGCAGCAAAAACCAACTCCCCAAAATACCAGAGACAGCAAAATATATAACGAAGTCATGGAATACATGAAGTCAGGAGCATAGTATGGCAACTTTTTCTAAAGAAATTCAAGACGAGAGAATGAAAAGCTCTCAATTAGACGAAATCACATTCGATTTTGTAATCACAGCAGCAAAGACAATGCGCCAAGTTGCTGGCCAATCTGCGCCTGCGATTACAGTGTTCGATACAGGCGACAGTTCTCAGACAGCAGTAAATACTCTTCTAAATACAGCAAACGACGTCACATACGCGACTTCTTTTGGGTCTACGGCTATGGGGACTGACACTATCGGGTTCATTTTTGCGCACGGCTCTGCCTTAGACATCATCGATGTTCATGTCTCTACTATCCAGACTGCGGGCGGCACACCAGCGAACACTACTAAAGTTTTCGAAGCTTCTCGCACAGCGACTACAGCTCTCGCGAACACCAACGTGGACGCGTGCGCAGTAACTGCTTCTGGGAATATCTATGGGCGATTTATAGCTGCCAATATTGACTCTGTCACTACAGGCCGTGTCGTATTACGCATTCGTTACAAAGCAAAATAAGGAGAATAAGACATGGTAGCACCAAGCACCCTCAATGTAGTAGAGCTTACAAAAAGAAACTATTCCGACGGCATTATCAATCTTGTGCCTAGCGACGACCTCCTTATTACTAAGGATATCCCATTTTCTCAAGAAGGACGTACAGGCGATGAATACGTACTTGCAATTCGGCTATCGAATGAGGTCGGCATCACTTTTGCAGGCTCAGGCAATGACCTTCTAGGGATTAATCCAGCTTGTTCTGGGGTCATTAGGCAAGCCAGAGTGAAGCCGTACATCTCAATGCTTAGAACTGTAATCCCTTTTCAGACAATCAGTAGAACAGAAGGCGGCGGAGACGTAGCTTTTGTAAAAGCAACTCAGATATTTGTAAAGAATAATGTAGAGTCGCACAAGAAATTCCTAGAGATTGTGAAAATCCATGGCCAAAGTAACAAATTGCTTGGGCGCGTCAATTACTATTCTGGGACTTATAAAGGAGTAGGGATCATTAACGGAGGCGGCACCTACCCAAACACATATTTTGGGTCTGTAACTTTAACCGCTGGCGTAGACACTACTAATAGATACTTTCAGCTCCATATGGGAGACATCGCCCCCGGTATTTGGGTGGGGATGGCAGGAGTGAAAGTAAAGCAGCTCTTAGCCGCTGACCTTTCCGTAGTAGCAGAAGGGAAATTGCTTGCTTTTGACTCCTATTACGGAATTGGAAAGCTAGATTTCGTTCCTGTTGCAGCTACTGCCATCGGATCTCACATCTTTGCTTTTGAAGGGATGGAGATTAAAAATGAAATGGTAGGGATTAAGGCCATTCTCAAAAATACTGGGACTTTATTTAATATCTCTGCAGCAACTTATCCACTCTGGAAGGGTAATGTGCTGGACAATGGCGCACTAAAACTTACTCCTGATAGAATTGAGACAGCCCTCGCAATTGCAGTAAACGCTGGTGGTCTCGAAGGCAATCTTACAGGATACGTCAATCCTCAAGCATACAGCCAAGTAATTTCGAGTGAAGCTATGGCAAAACGCCAATATGACTACAGCTTTAGCGACAAAGAAATTAAGACAGGGACTAAGGCAGTTAGAATTGCCTACCCAGCGGGGGATGTTATTCTTAAAGGCCATAGATACATCATGGAAGGTGACGCCCTCTTGCTTCAGACTGATGATTGGCTAAACTCTGGCTCACAGGATATATCCTTGAGCGTAAAAGGTGTTCCTGAAGAGAATCTCATGTATTTCCTTCAAGACCAAGCTGGGTATGTTTTCCACACCTACTCTGACCAGTACATGCTATGCAGAAAGCCTTGCAGACAAATTCTAGTAGAAAACATCAATTATGAATCTGCTACTTGACCTAAGCGAGTGATTTTGGTATCCCTACTGACGGTGCTTATTTTACGCGAGTAAGTACCTCCTTTTGTGAAGAAGCTTAAACCCCCTGATAGAGTTAACCCCTTGGATCAGGGGGTTTTTGTTTTTCCGTAATTTGACAAAAGCTATTTGCATAGTTTATTGATTTATTTTTAAACTTCCAAAGGAGCCGATGATGCCTATGCTGCTTAACTTACTTTTTCTACTGTTCTTTGCTTTAACTTGTGTGTGGTCTTATCTTCTTAGGCAGAAGGAAAAGCAATTAGACTCTCACTACAGATATTTATATGAGGACGAGAGAAAGGGAAAACAAATGATTGTAGCAGCCGTAGCGCGTACTATCTCAGAATACGGCAGCCCAAACTCTGCGACAGTGGATAGAGAAGGCCTTAAAAATGCAGCGGATTTGGCAATCATGGAGGCCGATCAAACGTCAAAGACTGCTGGTTTACCCCGCAATCTGTAATTATCGTCTAGCAAAGCACAATTAATGTACGTCGTCCCGTCTTTGTCTAAGACCCCGTACTGCCCGTGTGCATGTCCGAAAATATGGTACTTAGGCTTTGTGGACTTCACGTATCGAGAGAGGAATTCGCAGCCTATCCCTGCATCCATAATACCAGCAGGCGGCGAATGGGTTATGATAATATCAGGATTTTTGAAATTAGCGCGAAGCATTTCATATGCAGCCTCTCTTGCTGAGTCTTCGGCTTCGTAAGCCCATTTGCCATTGATAGGCGTAACCCATGGACTCACAGCGAATGCTAGGCTTTCGAGGTTGAATAATTCCTCGTTTGTATGGAATATTACCCCCCCACCAGCCTCCTGAAACAGCTTGATTCCGTCATACTTAAACTTAGGATGTCCGGCTTGCAGGCAAACATCATGATTGCCAGGAATTACTATTTTATGTTTGTGAGGATACTTTTTAAATCTATTGACAAACTTAGTAGTCTCTCTAATTGAGCCCGTGCAAGTAAAGTCTCCACAATGGATAAGTAAGTCCCCCTCTGGGACTTTAACTTGCGACAGCTGATTATGTGTGTCACTGATAGCGACTATTCTCATTTCTTATCCTATTGCTCGTAATTACGGCATGCTAAAAGTATTTTGTACTGAGGCATCAACACAAGATATTTCCAGTCTACGGGCGGCATATATTCCCAAATTTCTTGAGAAGCCCATAGCGAAAGATCCATAGAGAAATCTAGCCCCATCTGCAGATCTGTTTTCTCCCGTATATACCTAAGCACTTTCCAGTAATTTTCTGGCAATACGCCATAGACCATAATAGGGGTTGGTTGAAAAGTAGGATCGTAAATCTCTACCTGAAAATAATATTTCATAACGTACTCTAGTTTTTCTTCATTTAAATCAGTCATATTGGTGCTCTTTCTTTTTTCAGAAGAAGATGATACATTCTCGCGCGTTCGCTACAAAATAAGCTCGACATGGTGTCGGGCTTGTTCATTATACCCTATAGTTAATTGCTGTGCTAGAAACTAAAGGAGAGACGGAAGGAAATTACAATGGTGGAAAGTAGTATATGGGAATTCATACAAGAGACACTGACAGCTATCGAACAGCAAAAGAAAGAGTTTGCCGCTCTTAGCAATAAAGACCTGCCGAGAGAAGAAGAGCAAGAATAGCCTAAGCTAGTGACGTACCACTGTTGAGTGGAGGAGTCACGATGCTTGAACCAACCTATTATGCTTCATTAGACACTGACACAGAGACGGCTGCGCGCAAAATTAATGACATCATTAGTAATGCTAGGAGGCGCATTTGCGGAACTCAAGGCATTGCGCAAGTATGGTCTCGAAATCTTGAAATATATTTTAGGAATGCCTATTGCGACGCCCTGTCCTCTGCAGGAGTTAAGGGAGAGCTAGTCTCCATGAGTGTCCCGCAGGCTAGGTCTCTTGCCCGGCAAACTATTGCAATCGTCTGCAAGCAAAAACTGCATGTAAAAGCGCTTATGGAGTCTACCGACTACGCCTCAAACATCGCAGGCACAATTGCAGAAGCTATAGCAAATCAAATTATTAAAGATAAGAGTCTCGATGCTAAGCTCGATCAAAGCGCGGAGCATGCCTACGTCTATGGACAGACTTTTTGGTTTATGGAATGGGACTCTGAGGCCAACGATATCAAAGTATCAGTAGTGCCGCCTGAGAATGTATTCTATGACTGGGGTTTTTCCAGTTGGCAAGATGTAAACTGGTTTGCGGTCTTAGTTAAAGCTAATAGGTACGATATGATGGCTCAGCATCCTGAGCTAGCAGGTGTTATCCTAAAGCTCCCTAAGTACTCTCCTAATTACGGGGAAAGGTTGACTGATTGGCCATTTCAGACAGAATATACCGATCTTTCCGAAGATACTATTGCTGTCTACCAGTACTACCATAAACCCACTCCTGCAGCCCCGGCAGGGCGTATGATGATAATGTCTACGCCAGACTGCGTCTATTACGACGGCAGTAATCCTTACGAATGCCTCCCTGGAGTATTAGTTATCCCTGAGAGGCTAGGAAATCTACTGCTAGGGTACCCTCAGTTTTCAAACCTTACCGCAACTCAAGAGATGATGGATCACAACTTCTCTGTCGTAGCTTCAAATCAAACGGCCTTTGGTGTGCAGAGTATTCTAAACCCAAGGACTTCTAACATTTCCGTGGATATGTCGGGCCCATTACGGTGGATAGACTACACGCCACAAAATATCGACGGAGGCGGTAAGCCTGAGGCACTTCAGTTAACTAGAACAGCTCCAGAACTCATAAATATGATTGAAGTCTACAACAACCATATGGGGCAGTTAGCAAATATCAATGGAGCTTTAAGAGGAGCTCCGCCTGCAGGGGTGACTGCAGCAAGTGCTCTAGCGACGCTAACGGCAAACTCCATCGAATTCTTAACTCCCTTGAGCAAATCTCTATTCTTCGGAGTAGAAGAAGTCCTTACAATGTGCGTGAAATTCTTTCGGATGTTCGGGGCAGAAAAACAAATTGTCCAGATTGCAGACGGTAATTTAGTCTACGCCAAAGAGTTTAAATCAGAAGACCTAAACGCATTCAAGAGAATAACCTTAGATTTAGTCAACCCCACAATGGCCACCTATGCTGGTAGGCTTAATGATGCACAGATACTGATGGATAGAGGGCTTATCAAAGATATCGGCACTTACTATCGTGTTAAAGAAGGCGCACCAGTCAGGACTATGTATCAGACAGAGCTAGAAGAAGCTAACCTGATCCAGAAAGAAAATGATGACCTAACCCAAGGGATTCAATGCCCTGTCTTGTTTTTTGACAATCACCAAGCGCATATAGACCAGCATAAGGCACCTTTGTATGACCCTACCGCTCGTAGGCAAGGCGCAAGTTTGCAAGTAATTCTTGAGCATATCCAACAACACCAACAAATGATGGCTCAAGCGCAGGGCGGTGGGATGCCTCAAGGCGCCGGTGGAATGCCCCCAGACTCCCAAGGCTCAGGCAATCCTGTGAACTCAAGTATCCCTCCTAATAATAATCCGCAGCCTGCAGCTCCTGCAAGTCCTGCAAAACCCCCTATAAGCTTTTAGGAGAAGCATATGTATGTATTCCGAAAATTAAACAACCTTGCAGGCACAGGACTTGATGGAAATGTCGCAGCCAGCGGCACTCCTCAAGGGCAGGCAATAGACGGTGCGCCTGCAGTTTCTGGCGATGCAGGAGTTGCGCCAACGACGACGACTAATAGCCCTTCAGGGAACGTTCGCAACCCTACTGCGATCTATGACGCAAATAAAAACCTCGACATGGGCGGCCTTGAAACAGGCACTTCTAAGGCCATACAGGACGCCGACAATAACATGAAGCAAGCTGGCTATGATTATAGCGCACAGCTAAAAGCTATTGACGATAAAAATCGATACAATTCCAGTGACTTAGGAAATGTGGGAGATGCGGATACCTACTCTAGGCTCAAAAGTATCCTAGACGGAACCTCTGAAAAAGCCTCTCTTGCTAACGTTAGAGACACAGCCGGAGACCAATTCGTAGACGCCAGCGGACTTGCAAATGCATCGACAGTGCCTGGGTTAACTAAAGAGCTTCAAAAACAATACCATACGACAGCGGGCGGCGCTCGTCTGGATGCATTGCTCTACAGAAACTCAGGACAGGCCGGCAAAGCTCTTAATCAGGATTTTGATAAACTTAATTCTTTTCAAGATGAACAAAAAGCAGCCATAGACGCAGGAAAGAAAACCTTAGGCCTTTACAATTCAGGTGTGGACACTCGCAGTAGTAAACTGAAAAGTGATATAAATGACTATGAAAATAACTTGATGAACGCTGCCTATGCGGCGGCTGCTAAAGATTTCACTAAGTACTCTGGAGACCAATTAGGCACCCTACAGAAAAGGAATGCAGATGCTGAAAATGCTGCTCGTGCTGCTATACAGCAAGCAATAGACGACGAGATGGGCAAAAACGGCAGATCCTACATTACTAATAGGTCGGACAATGACTATCAAGCTAGGCAAAATATTTTAGATGCTTTGCAGGGTAAAGTCAGCTTCGATTCCTCCAAGTACGCTACAACTCCCCAGTTTTCGGAAGATATGTTTGACCCTCACAGCTACCTCGATTCTAGGTATAACGCACTTGCTTCCCTAATCGGGGGTCAGCAATATGCGCCGTCTTCTCACCCAGACGCGAACTTTGGGTTCAATGATTCTGCGTATAACGAAGCTAGTAAGCAATATGCAGACCAGCAGGCGCAACGAGCACGCCAGCTTATATCTGAGTATATGAATGGCAATTTAGGTGTCGCTACAAAGCAAACAAAATACTAAGAGGGACAATATGAGCTTAGCAGGCCTTTTAGGGGGATCGATTGCAGCCCCTGTCGTAGGAGGTGTCCTACAATACCTAGGGAGTAGAAGAGCAGACAGGACAATGCAGGACGCCCAGAATCGTTTGCAAGATGCCTTAGCGAAAATACAAAACCCTAATTTCGATATGCGCCAGTTTACGCCTGAAGAGTATAAACTAGTCGGCACTTATGCTCCTCAGATGCTTCAGCTAGTGAATGAAAGAGCCCCGGAGCTTGCCAAACTATCTGCTGCAGGCGAAGAAGGAAGAAAAGCACAGCTAGGGGCTCTTCAAAAGCTAGTCCAAGTAGGCAGAGAGGGGGCTACTCCTGAGTCTCAAGCTCTTGTCGAACAAGCTATGAGAGAGAACCAAATCCAAAATCAAGGGCAGCAACGCTCAATTATAGATTCTTTCGCCCGTAGAGGCGGCGGAGGCTCTGGCGCAGAACTTGCAGAAGCTCTTAGCTCGCAACAGGGGTCAGATCAAGCTTCCGCAAGATCTGGCACAGAGGCTGCCTTAGCTGCCTACCAGAGTAGACTGCAGGCATTAAGGGATAGTGGCAGCTTAGGCGGTCAGATCCAACAAAATGACTACAATATGCAAGCAAACAACGCAGACATTATCAATAGATTTAACCAAAGAATGGCTGAGAACTCACAACGGGTAAACATGTACAACAACCAAAACCTTAACGATGCTTCTCGAGCTAATCTAGCGGCAGAGCAAAACGTTGCAGACCAGAACGTAAATCTTAGGAATAGCGCGGTGTCTGATAAGAATCAACTGGCACAACAGCAATATCAAAACGCTTTAGATAGAATTAGACTGCAAAACGGAGTCACTCAGGAAACTAACCAAAATACCGCGAATAGCCAAAGAGACCAAAACAGTGCCATACAGGGGGCTTCCACAGGCATATCTACAGCTCTTCTATACGCCGATGAAATGAATAGACGCAGGAATAACGGAGGATATGACAATGGCGGATCTGGGTACGGGTACTGATTACGCAACCATTTACAAACAGCTATACAATAAATACCGCACTAGTCCCGGAGTAAATCCAGAAGACGTAGAAGGCGCTAGAAATAGCAGAGACACAGGAAATTTGCTCAATGCTCTGTTTCAATCTCAAGCTCTTGCAGGCTCTGTGGGAGGCAAGCCGACGCCTACTGCAAGCGTAGACTTTTCGTCTTTCGGCAACAATCAATTGAAAGATTTACAGCAGGATGCCGCAAAACCGCAACAGAACTTTGAAATGGGCAGACAAGAACTATCCGACCGTATGGCCGCAGATAAGTTTAAAAGTGACCAGGATTTGTCTAATGTTCGGACAGATTCGGAACTCCAAGGGCTGCAGCAAAAAAGCAGGATGGCGCCGCTCGACCTTGAGATTAAGAAAGCCCAAGCTCAAAAGCTAAGGGCAGATGCTTTGAAGGAAGGCATGCCTTCGACACCTTTTGATAAAGACTTAGCTACGATACAGGAGATTCAAAAATTCAGAGACACTGCCAAAGCATTGTCTGCAACTGACCCAGACAGGGCAAGGCTATTGAATGAGGCAGCGGACACACGCGAAAGAACGCTTATGCCACCCTCTGATAAAATGGATCCGGGTCAAGCTCAGCTCGCCAAGGACTATGCTAACAAATACTCAGACTGGCAGACTTCTGGAAGGGCAAAATACCAGCAAAATAAGGCAAAACTTCAAGACGCATTGGGTATGCTTCAAAACCCCCATGCTACGGACTCAGGAAGATGGGTAGGCATGCTGCCTGACGTAGCTAGGACGCAAAGAGCAAAATATATTGAACAACAGGTGAGAAGCGCAGTCCAAGGAATGCTCATAGGCACTCTTGGGACTCAATTTACAGAGAAGGAGGGCGAAAGAGTCATGAAATATGCTTATGACCCTACTTTACCCCCTGAGCAAAATGTTGCAAAAATCCAAAGCGAATTACAGAAGCTAGACTCACAGGCGCAATCTTTGGAATCATTAGGGCAACGCCAGACTGGCGGAGAAGGTCAGGAGCATTCGGATGCTATTGAATGGGCGAAAGCAAACATGAATGATCCACGTGCTGCTAAAATACTAATGAATGCTGGGGTGAGATGATGGCTAAGAAACCTTTCGACCCTGACGCATACATTGCAAAGTACATCGACAATAAGCCACAGGCTGCGCAAAGTATGCCTGCAGCTAAGAAACCTTTCGACCCTGACGCATACATTGCAAAGTACATC
>JACCDG010107308.1_pt1 | contig 14797 bp, 18 predicted proteins | sample 7442471 | NCBI WGS metagenome assembly JACCDG01 (sample SAMN15323444, study PRJNA562643) | freshwater metagenome | isolation source: river surface water | place: USA:Blue River Watershed | collected 2017-08-17
AATGACCTCTCAAAGCATCTATGGGAGGATTTCATTGCAAGTATACTCTCCTGGACGTCAACTCAAAGATGCAGGCGTGCTTGGCCATGATTGTGACATGACTACGCCATGCGCATACATGAAACTCCTCTGGCTGCTCTCAAACCACCGCGACGAAGCACGCAAGTTATATGGACAGAATCTTCGAGGCGAAATTTCTCCAAGAAGCGAGCCGGATGGGTTTCTACTATGAGCGCGCTTCTTTTCCATCGTGCAGCAGCAAAACGGCTCGCATAGCCAGGACTTGAAGGCGAGGCGTATAATGATGCGACGCAATTTGCCCATGCGAGCGCCGCGCGATTTGTCGTGAATGGCAAACATGGGAAAGTGAAGTCAACCTCCTCTGATCGAGTCTATCTCGTACTCAGCGGCAAAGGATTTTTCGAGATCGACGGTGAGCGAATCAACGTGGAGAAAGACGATGTAGTAATAGTACCAAAAAACACACCGTATGACTACGGATCTACCGATGCAGCACTCGAGCTATTTCTTGTACACACACCAGCATACAATCGAGATACTGAAGTGAGAATGGAGCCAAAACACTGAGCTATTCTTTTGGCGCTAGAATCGTTCCGCGACACTTGGGCGAACCACAGAGACAATGGTACAAAGACTCATCATCTGAACCATCATGATCGCGCTCGTATGCGTAATCATAAAAGAGTTCTTCTCCTTTTTTGATGTCTCGCAGCGCATCAATAAAGATTCGTTTTCCTTCAACTACAGGTTCGCAATTTGGATCACAAGAATGGTTAATGTATTTTGCTGGATTGTCTGAGTTCGCACCATCAATGACTGTATCTTCATCCACTGCAAACAGAAAAGTATGGTGTCGATGCATCGCAGCGTCATCGTAGCGCTCATCGGCTTCTTCATGAGTGATTATTTCGCCTGTGTATTCGATAATACGCGTACCAGCAGGAATATCGATGTGCGCGAATGCTCCTTTACCTTGGATAGGCGATTCACGAATTTCAAGCCACTTGTTCATACATACTCGGCAAAAGAAGAGGTATATAAGCTTAGCGGCACTATTCGCGATTGATTATTGCATCAACGACGCGCAAGAAGAGCTCAAGCAGCACCATGAAACCAAAGTACACGGCGAGTATCCCTAGGTTTGCAGGAAGTGATTTTGCATCCTGAAGAAAATCAGTAACAACAATAACATTGCGATCAACCAAGAAGAGTGCGAGCATCGCAAGGGGAAGAATCTTTGCAAGGTCTTCTGCCAAATTCGATCGAATGTAGCTCACGATTCTAATTGTTGCAAGCATTGACATCCCAAGCAACATACCCTCCTGCAATGGCAAGTCGGGATTCATGAGCAAGAGCAGCGCCGTTATAATAACGAACCATACAAACAGGAATAATGGGGTTAGAAATACGAACTTAAAACCGTACTCCACCACAGACATAAATCGGATCAAGCGAGGATGCTTCGCACCCCTTACGTCTCGAAACTCATACGAAAAAATGAGTTTGCGTGAAACTTTTTCATAGAACGCATAAATAAATAACGCGTAGAGCACCATACCACCAAGAAAGAGCAAGAACGGCTGTCCCACAGTCCAAACATAAGCCCAGTCAACAGAAAACGCCATCGACCACCACTCCGTCGAGCCATATTTAAAGATATCGCGCTGCATAGTTATTTAAACGAGATTTCTTGTTCCCTCCCATGCAGCACGAACTGACGGCAGGCCTGGAGATTCACCAGCAGCTGAACACGGGAAAGCTCTTTTGCGCATGCCCAAGCAACATCAGAGACGATCCAGCTGACGTCATTGTGACAAGAGTTCTGCGCGCAGCTGCAGGCGAAAGCGGCGAAACCGATATTGCCGCAAAGCACGAACAGCATAAAGCCAAACAATTTGTCTACCACGGATATTCTGACAGCACCTGTCTCGTTGAATTTGACGAAGAACCAGTCAGCAGCGTCAACAACAAAGCCCTCCAGGCAGCTCTGGTAGTTGCGAAAATGCTCGGCCTCAACGTGCTTGACGAGCTGCATGTCATGAGAAAAACGGTCGTTGATGGCTCGAACACAAGCGGATTCCAGCGCACCATGCTTGTGGGAGTAAACGGGAAAATCACCGTCGGGGGAAAACAAATTCACATTGAGCAGCTCTGTCTTGAAGAAGACAGTGCAAAGATTATTGAGCGCCAAGAATTTCAAGATAGTTACAATTTGAGTCGCCTCGGCATCCCCCTACTCGAAATAACCACAGGCCCTGACCTTCACTCGCCGCAAGAAGTGAAACAAGTTGCAGCATATCTTGGCATGCTCTTGCGAAGCACAGACACCATTAAACGAGGGCTTGGCAGCATCAGACAAGACGTGAACGTTTCCATTCCAGGAGGTGCACGAGTAGAAATTAAAGGCGCGCAAGATCTTGATAGTCTGTCCCTGCTTGTCGAGTATGAAGCTCAACGACAGCGAGCACTGAGTAACCTTGCAGGAGCCATTCCAAAGAATACATACGTGCAAGCAGACATAACAACTGCACTGCATGAAGTTAAATCAGGATTCATCGGGAAAGCACTTCTCGCAAACATCAAAGCGATTGGCGTTCGCCTTCCAGGCTGGAAAGAATATTTGCATTCAGAACTCGCTCCAGGCGCACGTTTGGGCAAAGAGCTCGCAGGGTATGCAAAAGCGCATGGATTTGGCGGCCTCATCCACAGCGCAGAAGATCCAAGCAAGTACTCATTCTCAGACACGACGGTACAAAATATTCGAGCCTCGCTCAATTGTGTCGCAGACGATGCTTGGTTGTTTTTGCTAGGCCCATCGCAGCGCGTACAAACATTCCTTGAACACATCCTCATTCCACGCTTACATCAAATGAGCAAGGGAGTGCCGAGTGAAGTTCGAAAAGCAGAAGTTGATGGAACAACATCATACTTACGACCAATGCCTGGAGCATCTCGCATGTACCCTGAAACAGATGTGCTCCCCATTCACCCCGACGTCACGACCATTTGCGTTCCTGAACTACTCACTGAACGAGCAAAGCGAATTGCAACCACATACAACATAAGCCAAGATCTCGCGGACCAACTTGCGCGAGAGAGCCTCATCAGCACTTTCGAGCAGTGGACAAAACAGTTCAGCAATGTGCCTGCAAGCATCGTTGCGAACCTCCTTGTTACCAAGGAGCGAGAGCTCAAAACACGCTATAACATCGAGATCGACATCGTTGCACTTGGACCTGCCGTCCTTGAGCGCCTTGATGCAAGTCTCATTGCATTGACAAGTGTGGATGAAATTCTCATGAAACTCGCCACAAAGCAACCACTCGATTGGAGCGCGTACAAGGTTGTTGATCAAAATGCACTTCAGCTCATCGTGCAGCAAATAGTACGTGAAAACCCTGGCGCAACAGCTGGTTTGCTCATGGGGAAAATTATGCGCGCATGCAACGGTGCTGTGGATGGAAGGATTGTGAATCAATTGGTGCAAGACGCACTCGGAGGCAAGTAAATGCACCCAATTCTTTGGTTCTTGTTATTTTTTCTCCCCGCTTACGTTGCGAACATGGCGCCCGTCTTCGTTCGCCACACAAAATTCCTTGCATACCCACTCGATGGAGGTCTCAAGCTCGGCGGTGAGCGCCTGCTTGGGGCGAATAAAACTGTACGGGGATTACTCTTCGGAACTTTTATGGGCGGCATTACAGGCGCAGTATTGCAACTCTTTGCGCTTCCTATCACTTGGAAGATTGGATTGTTAGTAGGATTCGCAGCGCTGCTCGGCGATGCAGTAAAGAGTTTTTTCAAACGCAGAATAGGAATACGCCCTGGTGGAACGTGGATTCCATTTGACCAACTGGATTTTCTCATTTTCGCGTATGGTGCAGCCTGGCTTGTCGGTGAACGCTTCACATGGCAGGTAACCCTTATAGGATTTATTCTCGTGCTCGCAGGCAATCTCCTCGTGCAATTCATAGGCGGCCGTTCTGGTTTGAAAGCAGACAAACTTTAGCGCAAAAATTGTGCTTCTTTCTTCGTCGCTGCAATGAGTACACCAAGTGCCCAAGCAAACTCGTGCTCACTGCGATACACAAGCCGACGAACAGGTTCATCAGCATCATACACTTCATACAAAGTCCCGTGGCGTTCGATAAGGTTTCGAACGCGTTCCTCTTTCTGTAGCGCTACTCGTTCATCCCCAAGAATACGATACGCACCTATTTCAAGCGCAGCAAGCCAACTCCACTCCATCATTCCATGATAGTCACGCAAGTGAATCGCAAAGAAAGGCACATACACATCGTGAACTCCAGGCTTCCAAAACCCTGCAGGCGGGCAAATCGTCTTTCTCATTCCTACTTCATGCAGAATCGACTTTGCCTGCTCATTCGAAGCAACACCCCAAGTAATTGCGAGCAGATTCCCTGCCGTCATGAGCGTCGGCTGCTTTGGACCATCGGTAAAATATTTGCCGTTCCACCACGATTGTATGGCGCGCAGCGTTTGTGCTGCACGGATGTTATAGGTATCATCGATGAATAATTTCGCTGCAGCATGTAAACTCCTATAATAACACACTGAGGTGTACAATCGAACGCCACGATGTTTAATTGAGTCTTCCCAATCTGCGTATGGTCCTTGATGGAGTAATCCATGCTGATCACGCTGATCAATCCATTGCTGAACGCGCAAGAGCAATTCTCGCGGGAGTGTTTTACCGCTCGCTTGCTCGTACTGCTGTGCAACGATGAGCAAGAGCAAATTTCCATCATAACTTTCATTGCGCCCTTTATCTTGCGTGTGGACCGCACCATACCCTGCGGGGAGTCTGAGATATCGGCGTATTTCGCTTCGAGCTCCTATGCGTAGCGGCACGTGCCCATTTTGATCTAAATGTGCAAGAAAATGATCAAGCGTCTTGCGAACTTGATCGAAGTCGTTGAGCGCGAGCGCACCAAGGCACGCGAAGAGAGAATCGCGCGACCAATAATCTGCGAAGTGCGTCGCACCTGCGTAGATGCCATTTTTACCGTATCTTCTTCTCAGAGCCGAATGTACCATAGTAGAGTAAAGTCATGAATCCTATGAGTGTAAATGAAATATCACGTAATCTGGTTATCAACGCAAGCAATACACCAGCACCACCAGGCAGACCGAGCACACTAAATGCTGCAACTTGTCCTGCTTCTAATGTTCCCAACGCAAGTGGAATGGGAATTGCATATGCTATTCCTATGAGACTAAATACAATAAAAACTCCACCCCAACCAACATCGAATCCCAGTATCAGCAGAAGGAACTTATATTCAACAAGAGATAACAACCAAGCAACAGCGGCAATGCAATGACTTGCAACAAATGGTCCTCTGTCTGCGCGATAAAATGAACGAATTGCTAGGCGAAAAGTGTCCAGCTCGTCGTGCACTTTTTTTGGAAGTGGAAGTTTGCGCGCAAGCGTGAGTGAGAGTGGACTTCCTGTTGCACTCAAGTATGCAAATACCATCGCACATGCAAGAAAGAGTGCGCTTACAATTATGAGCGGAACAGCCAGCGTTGCGGGCATTGATCCATTGAGGGTGAAAAAAAGAATGAACGAAAAGAAGAGCACCGAAAAAACTTGCATAGCAACCATTTTGTCAAGCAACACTGTGGAGAATGCTTTCCCAAACGAGGCGCGTTTGCGTGCAATAATACCTGCACGGACGGGTTCGCCTCCTACTTTTGGACCTGGCGTTACAAAGCTCACCGCGTAGCCGCTCAGATGTGCGCCAAGTGTAGCAACGAAAGGTGCTCGTATCTCCTTTGCGCGCAAAATAATATGCCACCGCAGCGCGCCAAGCAACAATATGGTCGCAGAAACTGCAAGATAACCGACAATGTAAGATGCCTTTGCATTGCTTATTGCACGCACTGCATCCGACCAAGATATTTGGCTGAGTAAGAGCACGAACAATACTAATGAGATGGCACTCAAAATCCAGAGTACTTTGCGCATGAGCAGACAATCATCTGTTTTCTTTTAAAGACTCCGTCCTCCACTTATAAGCTGCATACAAAAAACGTCCTAGCGACAAAGCAGGTAAGAAAAAATAACCTGCGCAGGAATCAAAACACTCATCTTCGTGCTCGAGCATCCAGGCCATATGTTTATAAACGCTCTCCGTGCTTCTCTCGTCGTGCGCCTGTAGCTCAGCCTGGATAGAGCGAAGCACTCCTAATGCTTAGGCCCGGGGTTCAAATCCTCGCAGGCGCGTTACACATTTAAGTGCCGCACAGTATCTCCCAACTCATGCGAATCTTAATCTTCTCCGCGCATCCTGATGATGCAGAGTTTGCAATGGGTGGCACGCTACTCTTGCTAGCGCGCGAGCATGAGGTTACCATCTGCACCATTACCGATGGTTGCGCAGGTACGTTTGGAGATGCCGCAGCACGCGAGCAAGAAGCGCACGCCGCTGCGAAATTCGCAGGAGCAAATCTCGTGTGGGTTGGCAACAAAGATTGTACGATCGACTATACTCGTGAACAATCGTACGCGATAGCATCATTGATACGACAACACAAACCAGATATCGTTTTCACACCAGGTGTTACAGAAGGTTCATTCAAAACCGGCAGGAAACACCCTGATCACGTTGCGCTTGGCAGATGCGTTCGAGACGCAGCACGATTTGCCCGTTTTAATATCGAAGGCATTACAGGACAAAAACATGCGATACAACAACTCATTTTTTACATGGTCGAAGCGCACGAAGCAACACTCGCGTTTTCAGTTGATAGCGTACGCGATCGAATGCTTGCGCTGTGGCAATGTCATAAAAGTCAGATGCAACTGCGCGAAAACACAATTGAGAAGCATCTGCTTGAATGGCGCGCTCTCAATGCGGAGCACTATAAAGGAGTGGAACTCGCGGAAACATTTCGAACTGACGAACCTATGCTGCTTTCACCGCAGTTATTTCGCTAGCGCTTGCCAGCAGCAAAAAATCCTATTATCAGCGCTGCTATGAGTAAAGGAATAGTTCGAGCATCAAGGAGTAGCCCTGCAACATACGCAAACAGCGTTGCAATAAAACCAAGTATACCTGCTCGACGGTAAATCAAGAGAATTGCAATCGCTGTTAAAATAGTTGGTAAGAATACAAATGAGTAGCTAATCCAGACTGCATGCATTGGATCTGCCGTGATAAGAATACCGTGCAGCCAACCCCACACAATTGTTCCAGGATCAAATCCGAGGCCCGCCCATACTCCTGAGAGAAACCCAAACCCTATCACACTTGATTTGAGAAACCGCTTGCGAACTTCCTTGCGCCGTATCTTGATGTAGTCACTTACCATCTTACTCGATAAAGTGATGCTTTCTGCATCGTGCCTCATAGTTTTCTGTGCTGCCTACAAGTACAAGCGGCGACTCGCGCGGTGCTGGCTTCCCATCTACCAGTCTTTGCGTCATACTCGCATCGCGACCACAGATTGTTCCTGCTTCATCGCGGTATGTGCATATTGCACGCAATGACGTGATAGTACCGTGCGGCATGAGATCGCCAATGTGCAAACTCGAATTTCGAAATCGAAACGGTTCTCCGCGAAAATCAGTTGCGAGTGCAGAACACAAAACTGTTCTTCCTTGTGCAATCTGCTCTAAGACCAATCCAATAATTGCTGGATCGAAAAATTGAATTTCGTCAATCGCTATAACATCAGGACTATTCAAAAAGGCCGCAAGTTCTTGCGCACTTGACACCGGAATTGCTTCAATACCGATTTTATCATGGGTAACAATTTCGGTCACATTATAACGATTGTCAATGAGTGGCTTGAAGAGTTGTACACGACGACCAGCAATCATTTCGCGACGCACGCGACGGAGGAGCTCCGCTGTTTTTCCAGCGTACATGCACCCCGTAATTATTTGCAACTCCCCCATGCTCGATGACACTAGAAAGAAGTTTAAATAGCTACTGGAATATGAATCACTCGGCGGATACAACCACTGCGCGAATATCGTCTTTGCGCTACAGCAACAGTATTTGTTGCAGTGTCCAAAGAGAGCGCGAGTTCGCTTGAGCTTTGTGCAATAAGTTTTCTTGAGAACTTCACCTTCATCCCTTGTTGCATGAGCAAATCGCGCAGCGCAAAGCAGTGCATCAATTGCGTGCTGCGATCGAAGGGCAATCGCGACGAGTACGCTCCGCCCGCAATGAAACCATGTGGTGCACTGCCAGCAAATTCGATCGCAAGCATTTCTCGCACGTGTGCCGCAAATGCTTCTCTCCATTCGGCGTGAACATAGCTCTCTTGATGAATATGTGAAAGATATCCACTCCCACTCTGCGGCATCACAAATCCCACAGCAATACAATCAGAGACCCCGCGCGTATAGAGAACACCACCATCATGCCGCGTGCCATAGTAGCTTGGGAGCACTTCAAATGAACGAGTGCACTCCATTCCATCGACGGGCACGCATCCAAACACTTGCGCATCAGAAAAATATCCGCTGCTACCACTGCGCATACTTCGAATCATCCAAACAGGAGCAAGCGAGATAATATAAATCCATGGGCACAAACCAAAAAAATCATGATCCTCAAAGAGAAACCCCAAGACTTTGTTGTTCGTGAACTCATAAAGCTCGAGCTGCAAGAAGGACCATACAGCACATATCTCCTTCGAAAAACAAATTGCAACACTGAAGATGTTTTGCAAGATATTTCACGCATGCTTCGAATACCAAGAAAAAATATTGGCTATTGTGGCACGAAAGATAAGCACGCAATCACTGAACAACACATCACAATTCTCAGAGGGCCGCACGTTGTGCGAACACCAAGCGGATACGTTCTGGCATATCTTGGAACTCTGCGAGATCCACTGCACCTTGGCAGCCATCAAAGGAATCATTTTACTATCACTGTGCGCGCTGTACAGCACGCACCCACACGTCGAAGCACGAAGAACTTTTTTGGCGAGCAACGCTTTGGCACCAACAACGTAGCGATTGGCTTAGCGCTTTTGCGCAAAGAATACAAAGTTGCTGCGAACATGCTCGGACTCACATTCAGCACAGACCCGATCAGCGCGCTTCGACAAATTCCACGCCACACACTTCTCATGTATGTTCATGCAGTGCAAAGCGCACTGTGGAACGAACTCGCACAAACACTTCCCGCAACCTCGCAACTGGTTCCCTTGCCTGGCTTTGCTCCGAGCGGAGATCCTGCTCTCATTCAAGCGATGGATACTCTCTTGAGTAAGCACGGCTTACATCGAATGTCATTCATCGACAGATCCTTTCCTGAACTTACCGTAGAAGGCTCGCAGAGAGAACTTTTACAAGATGTTCAAGATCTCAGCATAAGCTCCATCAACGACGGCGTTTGCATCCTTACTTTCTCACTCGCCCCAGGCCAATACGCGACTGAAACCGTGCGTCAATTATTCGAATGAAGACCACCTTCGATAGGCAGCACCAATAGAAGTGCGAAATTCATTGCCCGCATTCTTGGTGTGTGCAAGGAAATCCGATGAGCTAACTTCCCAAGAGTTTTTTCAAACGTTCTCTCCCAGTGTAACCTCTGCGATATTGCGGAGGGTGTGCTGCTCGTCCCTTGCAGATCTCGCGTCAGTGGTCCTGTATGAATCGGCCCACTTCCTAACTTGCTCCAAGGCAATATCGCGCAAAAACAGAGGCATGAAGGAAAGCGATCTAATTAACCTCCATATAGACAATAATACGAGTCTAAATAAACGACAATATAGCAAATATATCGAACACCGAAGACAAATCAATCACACACTCGCCCAAATTAGGCACTATAGTTTGAGCTCACGACACACATCGGCAAATACCTGATCTACCGACTGGTCACCATTGACTTCACAGAGCTTACCAGCAGACGCGTAGTGGCTTACAATATCATCTGCCGCAGCATGATACTGCGCAAAACGCTTATGGATCGCTTCTGGCGTATCATCGTGTCGTGCACGTTGCAAGAGGCGCCTCATCGCTTCCTGCTCGTGCAGGTTAATGTAGAGCGCATAATCTACCTGCACCACGTTGTCAAGCATCCGAGCCTGCTCGAGGGTACGAGGAAATCCATCTAAAATACACTTACGAGGTAAACGATCTTTGAGGATGCCAATCATCTCGGCATCACTTATGTAAGTGCCTGAATCAAGCATTGCATGTATCCGCTTTCCTTCGGACGTATCTTCCGCTGCCATCGCCCGCAATATGTCACCCGTAGAAATATGCGGAATTCCAAGACGCTGACTGAGAAGCTGACCTTGCGTTCCTTTGCCTGATCCTTGAATACCAATGAGGACGATAAACACAGGAAAAATCGAGCGAGAGGAATTATAAACGTTACGCACCACTCAAGAATTATCCTAGGTACGAAACACGGCCCGCTTTTGCACGCGTACTATTGTACGCTTCTTTTGTTCTCGTAATGAGCGCCTGCATTTGGCTTACGAGCGCAGGATACGCAACGCAAATACGTTGCACAAGAGCAACTTCCTCTGCTTCCGTGCTAGCAACTTCGACAATATCGCAATCCTTTACGAGCAACATGAGCTCATTATACAATCTTTCAAAATCAGCAAGCTCATCTTCAGTAAAAACTGCTGATTCGCTCATTGCTTGGATATCTTCAGGCCGAATCAGCGTCAGCACACGATCTGCAAAATCGTAAAGCTTTTCCTGAAATGCAGCTCGTACATCGCTTATCGTCGCATTCTCTTGCAAAACAAGCCACGTGTCGAGCTGCGGCAAGTTATACTTCTCAATATCCGCCTCAGGTTACTCTTCCATACAAGCAGGGACGACCCACCCATTAAAAGGCGTCCCTGCATGAATCGCTTGCGCAATTGCCGACGGACAAGTTCACTGGGCAAATATTTTGCCAGCGCAAGAATTCTGCGCGCTCGCTTTGGCCTATATGCAAACGTGTCTTTCTCATCTGTTGCAGCACGCAAAATCAACTCTGCAATAGCAAGGGGATCGTCACCTTCAGCAAACGCTTTGGTGTAGTATGCATGCAATCGTTTTCCAAAGCTATCATTTGGTTGCGACGCATGGAAGAATTCTGTTTTGACAGCTCCTGGCTCCACAAGCTTTACACGGATGCCTTTGGGTGCGAATTCGAGCGAAAGACTCTCCGACATTCCCACTATTGCAAATTTTGTCGCAGCATACATACTGTAGTAGGGCATCCCGATGTGGCCCACAACACTCGCAACATTTACAATCGTTGCCTTCGGTGCAAGATACGCAAGACTTGCACGCGTCACCCGAGCAGCACCAAGAATGTTCACTTTAACTTGTTCTTCGAGCTCCTGTTCAGTGTAGGATTCTAGCGGACCCCACAAGCCAAAGCCCGCATTATTCACCACGACATCAATCTTCCCTTTGAGTAAATGAAAGCAGCGATGAATGCTCCCTGGACTTCCCACATCGATTTGCACGACAACAATGTTTGGGTGGGAGAATTGCGCGCTACGCAGGTCGCGAACCCCAGCATATACTCTCCACCCCGCATCCGCGAATCGTATCGCGGTTGCTTTCCCTATCCCCTTAGAACAGCCAGTGATAAGAACCGTCTTCGCAATCATACTGTGCGAAAAACACCCGCACGTTTATAAAAACATAGGAATCACCACAAACTATGAGTTTGATACTTGCCCTCAGCAGCGCAATTCTTATCAGCGCAGCTTCCCTCGTTGGAGCATTCCTTCTCCCACTTTCAAGCCGAAAGCTTGCATCATTTGTGACGTACCTCGTGAGTTTTGCAGCTGGAGCGATGCTCGGAAATGCTGTGCTGCACTTACTGCCTGAAGTGGCGCAAGCAGGGTTCACCCAAGGTGCCGCATTTGCGCTGCTTGCAGGAATCATCATAGCGTTCATTCTCGAGCGATTTATTGTGTGGCACCACTGCCACACACCAGGTGATCACGCTCATCCAGTAGGGTTCATAGTGCTCTTTGGCGATGGCATACACAATTTCCTCGACGGTATTGTCATCGGTGCAAGTTATCTTGTGAGCACTGAAGTGGGTATTGCCACAACGGTTGCGGTGCTCCTCCACGAAATTCCTCAAGAACTCAGCGACTTTGGCATTTTAATCCACGCAGGATTCTCCCGTACTGCTGCACTGCTAGCGAATCTCGCGAGTGCTGCGGCAGCAATTCTGGGCGTCATCCTTGTCTGGTACGCAGGGTCGAATCACGCATGGCTTGTGCTGCTCGTACCATTTGCCGCAGGGAACTTCCTCTACATCGCCTTAGCGGACATTGTTCCAAACCTGCACAAAGAAACGAGAATTCGAGCAGGTTTACTGCAAGTTGTGCTACTGCTCTTAGGAGTAGGCCTTATGGCCGCCATGGCTTTCCTCGAGTAACTGTTATAAAGAAATATTTGGCAAGCCCCCTATGCTGACACAGAAGATCCTTGGGTTTGAATATCTGCAAGGAGCTGGTTTTCTCACAGCATTCTTTGCAGCATTTCTTGAGGGCCTCCCAATGCTTGGCCTCCTTATTCCTGGCCAAACCGTAGTAATGTTTGCTGGATTCCTCTCGCAGCAAGGAGTATTTGAGTTCTCTGCGATGCTCACCCTCATCATGCTAGGAGCAGTACTTGGCGATTGCACCGGTTACTGGATAGGACGACGCTGGGGAGTTCCCTATCTTCGGGGCAACACTGGAGCATTCCATGAAGTACGCAGCGTTATCATGGCGCACCCATTCAAAACACTCGTCCTTGCACGCTTTCACCCATTATCTCGCAGCTTCGCCCCATTTACAGCTGGTGCAAGTAAATTACCTTTGCGAAAATTCCTCCCAGGAGTACTCATCGGTGGAACGTTTTGGACACTTGCATGGTGCGGCGCAGGATACGTATTTGGCGCAAGTTACGCATTAATTGAACGTGCGCTTGGCACTGTGCTCGTTGCAACATTGACCACACTCACCATCGTCATCCTCTGTTACTGGTATATACGCAAAAAACAACTCATTCAATCTCGAACAAGACGACTGCTTGCAACAAATATTACTGCACTCATATTTTTTTCAATGATTGCATACAGCGTAGTACACAATGGATCTCTTATTACTATTGACAATCTACTCGAAGAATTATTTCGCAAGTCACACACCTCAGTTGGCATTGCAATTGCAAAAACAGTTACCGCACTTGGCGGCACCTTGATAATCTCACTTGCAACTGCTCTGTCAGCAGCATATCTTGTTCTCAAAAAGCGTTTGCGTGATGCAGCACTCCTCCTTGCGTGCGTTGTTGGTGCCGCTATCCTTTCGCTCACGTTCAAGGCAGCAATCGGAAGAAGTCGCCCTGATGCCGCGTTGCTCTTTCTTGACACTATGGCTTTTCCCAGCGGCCATGCACTCATGAGCACAACGTTTGTGCTGTGTGCACTGCTGCTCTTTGCAACGAAGAGTGACTTTCGAGAGTGGTTTGCCGCAATCGGTGCCGCCATCGTATTCCTCATCTGTGCAAGTAGAATTTATCTTAGTGTTCACTTCATGTCCGACGTATTCGCCGGAGTATTCCTTGGATTATTCTGGGTCACCTTCGTATTTCTCGTCGACGAAGCATATGCGAGTTACCGGACAGACAATAAGAAAAAACTCCGATCAGCGCAAGAGCACTAGCAGAAAATACATAAACAATCATCCATTCCCCTCTGGATGCAACGAATCGCACTTGTCACTGGCGGTAGCAAGGGAATTGGATTTGCTATCGCGCACGAACTCGCGCAACGGGGTGTGAGCGATATCGTCTTACTTGCTCGCACAGAAACCGATTTAGCAACTGCAAAAGGATTGCTCGAAAAAACAAATGCAACCATACGAACAATAAGCGCAGATGTTAGCCGCTGGGAAGAAGTAAAGCGCGCCCGCGAATTATTTGAGCAGTGGTATGCAAGGCTTGACATACTGGTAAACAATGCAGGAACATTTGCGGTAATTGATCAAACACAAATGAATGATGTTGATCGCCAACGCATGCACGATATCAGTACCGTAGTTGCGTACGGACCGTGTGCAATTTCAAGTGAATTCTTTAATCTCCTTCTTCGCTCAAACGATCCCAAACAGTTCGATACACTTTCTTCTGCTGCCGCGAGAATATTTCCTGGCAACACCCCTTATGGACCTGCAAAACGTGCGCAAGCATTTGCAAGCCTAGCAACGACAATCAATTCTGCAGGTCGCATCAAAACGTATCGCTTGTATTCAAGCAATGTCGATACAGACATGCGCAAAGGGGCAGACGTTCCAATGTTGCGCGCTGAATTTGTTGCACGCGTGGCCGCAAATATGATTCTAGAGAATAGCGCCACCGATACGTATATCGAGCAGCAAGCAAATGGCACGCAAACACTCGTAGAAGAAACTATTCAGTACACGCGCCCAGATGGAAGCTTTAATGCTTTGGCGGTCGAGCTGCAATATCTTGCAGTGCTGCAGCAGCGCCTTACACCTGCCGCATATGGAAAATTTCCCAAACATCCAATCAGCTAATTCATTCAAAGGTTCTTCTGTGCGAGAATTCGATGCTCGCTCGGATCTTCGCGAATCTCCACCGATTCTCCTTGCATGTTTTCAATTGAATCAGCACTGCATTGCGATCACTGAGATAAACACAGCAACGCGAGAGCCGCTCAGGTATGCCACCACCCGGATTCACACCTCGAGGTTTCACCTTAGAGGAATCCGAGTGCCTTTCGCTAAAGCTCAAGCGCACACAAAAAAA
>JACCDG011216912.1_pt1 | contig 14797 bp, 13 predicted proteins | sample 7442471 | NCBI WGS metagenome assembly JACCDG01 (sample SAMN15323444, study PRJNA562643) | freshwater metagenome | isolation source: river surface water | place: USA:Blue River Watershed | collected 2017-08-17
GCGCTTGTCCTTCGGGTAAATAAATCGCATCAACTGTTTTGCCTGTGTAAACCCTGGGATTATGTTCGCCATCAACTTTCAGCATTCCAATCGCACCCTTATTGAATGCGCGAAATAGAGAATGATCGACTAGAATAAGATTCCCCGGGATATCAACTTTAAAGTCTACAATTGCAGCACCACCCGCAGGTAAAATGGTTGTTTGAACATTTTTCTGATTGGGAACAACACCACCTTCTTGATAGACGTGATCAAAAATTTCTCCGATTACATGAAATGAAGATATGAGGCCCGGGCCACCATTTCCGGCGAAAATCCGCACAGTTTGACCAGCATCGGCCTTCAGAGAGTTCTCACCAGCAATAGCTCCCACTGCACCATTGAACACAACGTATTCAGGTTGCTCACGAATAGCCTTGTCCATATCGAATGATTGCAGACCGCGCTCGCCAAATTTACCTTTAGTATAAAAATCACCTTGAACAACATAATATTCACGATCCACTTTGGGTAAGCCTTCCTCCGGCTCAACTAAAATTAAACCATACATGCCGTTTCCAACATGCATACCAACGGGAGCGGTCGCGCAATGGTAAATATATAGTCCTGGATTTAAAGCTCTAAAAGAAAATGTCGACTTATGACCTGGCGCTGTAAACGATCCTTCTGCGCCGCCGCCTTGTCCAGTCACGGCGTGCAAATCAATATTATGAGGGAGTTTATTGGAAGGATGGTTTGCCAACGTAAAGTCAACATAGTCGCCTTCACGGATTCTTAACATTGGTCCGGGAACGGTCCCTCCGAAAGTCCAAAAAGTATAATCGACACCATCTGACAATCGCTTCACTTCCTCGCGTACTTCGAGTTCGACACTCACTCGCGCTGGCGCTTTTCTTGTTATTGCTGGAGGCACTTGCGGTGGAGGAACCAATGTTTGAGTTACTTTTGGAAGTTTCTCCAAATCGACATTATCAGACACAATGCTCGCAGATTTATATTCTTCTTTTTGGTGTGAATTTTTTTCAAAGCAAGATAGCAGTATTGTGCTTATTAAAGGTATTACGATATAAAAATACGAAGACAACTGTTTCATGCTTTAACCTTCCGCTTTGAAAAATTCGCTTACAACGCATTAATTATATCGCCTTTAATTTTCTGATCCAAGTGACACTTCATTTGCTTTTTGTCGGGCTGACAGCGGCTATTGGCACAACTTGAGCCTCTTCACACATTTTAAGTGACGTCCTAACATCATATAGAATAATCATTTACTAACTACCTATCTTCATTGCTATTTTTATAGAATGTAGATTGCAGGGTTCTGAACGTTTATTTATAGTGAACTTGGAGCTCAGACCATGAATGTTATTTCCAAAATTCAAAAAGATCCGTTTCGCTTGTTTTTCCCCACAGGGGCACTTTTAGGTGCACTAGGAATCTCACCATGGATTGCTCAGCTATGGAGCCACGCCACATATCCCGCAGATTTTCATCGCAACTTGATGATAAATGGGTTCCTTCTAGCTTTTATAGTCGGATTTTTGATGACTTCAATCCCACGCTTTACGTCTACCAGCTACGCTACCACAGTAGAAATTACTTGGGTGTTCTGCTGTCTTATATTGACATCTCTTTGCGCGTTTTTTTTAAACACCGGTTGGGGGCATTTGCCCGCAACAATGACAATAGTTGGAATTATTACTTTTGGTGCTCGCCGTTTTATAAATCGCAAGGATAATCCGCCTTTTACCTTTGTGTTTGTAGCGCTAGGTCTGGCGTTGATGCTTTTAACTAACATCATGCTTTTTCAGCAAATCTATGACCCCATGCCAGATCATATTGCACTATGGCGAGACTTATTTTCTAACGGCGCAATTCTCTCCATTGTGCTTGGCATTGGAGGGCGATTGATCCCGGGCATTTTTGGATGGCAAGAAATTGTTTCACATCAACGCAATCGTTACGAAAAAGCGTCAAACTATCTTCAGGCGGTTCCTTTGGTCATTTGGATCGCTCTTGGAATGTTTTTAGCATCATATTTTCTTAGCGAGTTGCTGCCACAGCTTGTTTGTCATTTCCTCCGCGCAATTGTTGTCTGGTTTTTTGGAATGCATTATTGGAGGCTTTACCGCTTCCCTCGCGAGAAAAACTACGTCTCTTGGGGAATATGGTTTTCTGGTTGGAGTTTCATGATTGGGATTACCTTGCCAATTGTATGGGGCGGTAATTATGCACATAGCCTACATGGAGTTTTTATTGGTGGGTTTAGCTTATTAACTCTTTTAGTTGGGACAAGAGTTATATTGGCTCATAGCACTGAAGGGCGTGGCCCGGAAAAAACATCTAAGTCTATATTAGGTTTTACCTTTCTGTTTTTACTATCATCTATAACACGTATAACCGCGATTATATGGCCAAACGTTTATCTATCTCATTTGGGTTATGCGGCTGTGCTTTGGATCATGGGATTGATTCTATGGATATGGGTCGTTTCACCGCGTCTTTTTGCTCGTTAGATATTTGCGCTTGAAGGACGATCATGTCTCATAAGACTACAGAAAACTGTGACCCAAAAGATATTGCTCTTAAAAGTTTTTTTCTCGGGCCACAAAGCGAAAATGCCTCATGGGCGATTGAGCTCATCACCGGCATTTTCAAGCGTTGGTTTGAATGGCGCCAATCACTCTTTCCTGATGATGGCAACGCCATTTCAAACACCGACCAGGTGGTGCAGGAATTTACCGATCGAATTGCGCTTTTTGAGAAGAAATTAAACACTATGTTAGGGATGCTCGAAAGCGAAGTCCCCAAATTCTCTCCACGCTACGTTGGACACATGTTTTCCGAAATTAGTTTGCCAGCTTTGTTGGGACATTTAGCTGCGTTAGTTCATAATCCAAATAATATTTCGAGTGAGTCTTCACAAATAGGCATTAAAATTGAGACTCTAGCTATCGAAAAGCTGACAGCAATGATCGGTTATCCACCTACCTCCCGAGGACACTTTACTTCAGGTGGAACTATTGCGAACATCGAAGCTTTGATCCGAGCGCGTACAAGACTTGCCTTTTGGTTGGGAGTCGGCGCACACGCAAACCATCAACAAAACGCGTCATTTAATTTGTTTGATGCAGCCCACATGGGATGGCAACGCGCTCGTGAGATCGGCAATCACCCCGACGTGTCTCGTTATATATATACTTCCGCATCGCCTTTTGAAGCTTTGCAAAATCTGAGACTAAGTTTCAGTGAACCATTTCATGGCCCAATTATTTTAGCACCCGCAAGCTCTCATTATTCATGGAAGAAGGGCGCGTTCCTACTGGGACTGGGAGATGAGGGCATTTGGCCCGTTGAACTTGACGCGAATGCTCGGATGAGTATCCAGTCTTTGCGATGTCAAGTTGACAAAGCGCGCAATGAACATCGCCCTATTTTGGCTATTGTCTCAATCGCTGGCTCTACTGAATTAGGACAATTTGATCCAATCGATGAGGTGCAAAACTTTATCGATGAATTAGCGACAAAAGACCACCTTCATATCTGGCATCATATCGACGCCGCTTATGGTGGGTTCTTTAATACAATTGATAAGTCAGATCCTCTATTTGATAGCAAGCCAATTGCTTCAGCACTTTCAGGCATGCAAAGAGCCAACTCGATTACACTTGACCCGCATAAATTAGGCTACGTGCCATATTCCTCGGGTGTCGCTCTTGTACGCAATCCCAGCGAATACATTCCCATGGCATCTGATATTCCTTACGTGCAGTTTACATCACAAGATCCTGGGCCCTATACGTTAGAAGGCTCACGTGCCGCTACAGGCGCCGCCGCTACGTGGTTAACATCCGAGGTGATCGGTCTGGACAGCCTTGGATATGGACGTATTTTAGCCCGTACCATCCACACTCGTGAGCGTTTGCAGAAAAAACTTTTGGCATCTTCCGTTCCCGTAAGAATTGCGCCTGGATGCGTTTCAAACATTCTCTGCTTTACCATTGCCCGCAGCGGTGAGTCGTTATCAAAAACTAATGATCGAATAAAAAACATTTACAAAAAACTATCACCACAGGCACATGGTCCCTTTATTTTGGCAAAAACATCAATCCATAGGCGAGAAAAATCGCTATATTTCGATCAATTTGTTGCCTCCTGGAAAGCCTTAGTTGATTGTGAAGAAATTAATTTTCTGAGGATGTGTTTACTGAACCCGTTTTTTGATTCTAAGGAGATGAATACCAATTTTGTTGAAGACTTAATTCAAACATTTGAAAAATTGCTGTCTGAGGATTGAAGGACATGGAATCAATACTTTATCAATTAACACCAGAACAAAAAGCTTTGTATATGAAGCTCGCCGCTCTGCCGTTACCACGTCATACATCATATCCAGCCGCAAACTTTTGGAAAGAGATTGATGGCAAAATTTTATTAGACTCTTTCCTAGATGAAGTGCAGGACAAACCTACAACCGACAACCCGGTCAGCATCTATCTTCATTTGCCGTTTTGCAGCCAACTTTGCTACTACTGCGCATGCAATAAATACATTGTCGGACGTGATGACAGTCACGCTAGTGACTACAGCATGCGCCTCATCGAAGGTCTTGAATGCGAAATTGAGCGCGTTTTTCTAAAATTAGGTCGTCTTAATTATTCTCAATTGCATTTGGGTGGTGGTACACCGACATGGCTATCGCCATCGGAACTAAGCAAAGTCCTGCGTTTTATTGATCAACGTTTTAACAAAGCTGATGATTTCGAGGCTTCAGTAGAACTCGATCCTCGGGTAACTTTGCCCCTTCATTAGATCATCTCAAAATGTTTTGGGATCATGGGTTTAATCGACTTAGTTTTGGCGTACAGGATTTCGATTCTAAAGTACAGACAAGCGTCAATCGCATTCAGCCATATGATTTAGTTGCACGATTTTTGGATGATTGTCATAAAGTTGGGTTCAAACACATCAATTTCGATCTGATTTATGGACTGCCCCATCAAACACTGACATCGGTTCAAGAGACAGTACAAAAAACAATCCAGCTTAAACCATCACGCATCGCATTTTATCGCATGGCGATGATTCCAGAAATTTTTAAATGGCAACGCCGCTTTGGGCCAGAAGATCTTCCCGATTCAGAAAGCTGTCTTGCGATGAACCTGCATGCGATCAACACTTTTCAAAATGCTGGCTACCGTTTTATCGGTCTAGATCATTTTGCTTTACCAACGGATCCATTATTTACTGCACAAAAAAACGGAACGATTAATCGGAATTTTCAAGGCATGACCACCGGCCGAGGCAGTCAGATTATAAGCTTTGGCCCCTCTGCCATAAGCCAATGGGACGGCGGTTATACTCAAAACTACTCTGATTTTTTCCGATGGGATAAAATAGTTCGTAAAGATTACCCGGTAGATCGAGCTTATCGGTTAACGACCGAAGATCGCCTCAGACGCGAACTTTTACTCGATTTGTATTGTTACAGGAAGATCAGTACAGCGAAGTTTTCGGCTCTAGTCAACAATTTCTCTGAGCATTTTTCCAAAGAAATCGGACTTATCAGGGCAGAACCTTGGAATAAATTGGTGTCTATCGACAAAGAAGGGTTAAAACTCACCTCACCACTCGGAGAATTGTTGGTCAGAGTTGTAGCTGCAGTTTTTGACAAGCACCTACCATCCGACGCCTTTCAGGGCGGGATGACAGGTGCTGCATCACGGATTGGATAACTTGTTATTTAATTACGACCTTGCCGTTCATGAGCGCTGAGTGCCCTGGGAAGGTACAAAAAAACGCAAGTTCGTCTTTCACAGCTGTCAATTTCTTAGCATCAAATGTCACGGTATCACTTTCGCCGCCGCCAATGAGCTTTGTTTTGACCAATACCTTGTCCGATGATGGAGTGTAGTCCTTGGTTGGGCCCGCTTTAGTCGCATCAGCATTTACCGTAGCCATCTCCGATTTTTTAGCGATGACGATATTGTGACCCATGGCAGTTTTTGGAAGCTTACCGACGTGTTTTAGGGTTAATTTTACTTGAGTACAATCCTTTCCGATGACGATTTCAGAAACATTAAATTTCATTTGATCATTACCTTCGACGTTAACATCGCAGGTTTTTGAAAAAGCTTGGGAAGTCAAAAACATTGAAAGTACAAGGGTTGAAATTTTAAATACCATAAGCTCTCCTATATGCTTAATTAAATATCGGTTCAATACTACGTTGACAAAACTTCTCCGTAAATCTTAAACATGTATTCAGGCAACAAAGCAGGATCGTTCAAAATCTGATAATCGCGATGCCCAAACATTAACGGGAAATAATATTTGGCATTAGCCTCAACAGCCAAGGCTTTTACGGCCACGCCTTTTTGATTCGCCTCCAGTAAAGCATGATGGATATCAAGCACCCCATATCGGCCTTCATATTTATCATGATCCGTTGGTTTGCCATCCGTAAGAACTATCAATAGCCGTTGCTTCGCATTTTGCTCAGCTAAAACTTTGACAGAATGTCTAATCGCAGGCCCAAGACGAGTATAGCCAATAGGTTGAATCTTTGGTGCCGCCTCGTGAAATTGCCCCCATACGTCATCAAACTGTTTATACCATTTAAAATAGCAATGATTTCTTGTCTCGCTGTAAAAGCCAGCTACACCAAACTGATGGTCGTTGTCGCGTAGTAACAACGACATAAGTCCGATGGCTTCAAGTTCAATATCAAGCACTCGCCGATTCTGAACCCACGAGTCGGTTGAAAGGCTTTGATCAACCAAAATAAGACAAGATAAGTCCCGATTGCTAAGGACCTTTCTTACAAATAGTCTCGGGTCGCCTTTACCGCTTAAACGAACATCGGCGTGATATCGGACAAATGCATCAATATTGATTTCCGATCCATCTAGTTGGTTGTCACGCCAAAGTCTTTGATTGACGAGACCATCCAGCATATTACGCCACCGATCTATATTGGAGCCGTAATATTCTTGAACGTTAGCTATCCATTGGCCACTTTCATCACTCACATCACCTTCTAAGAATTTCGTCATTGAACATTTTGAAACATATAAACGACAATGCTTTGGTAACAAAAAACGTGATTTATAATCCCATTCGGGGTAGTAAAGGCAGGCTTTTTCTCTCTGAGGTGACAGAGCTGATTCGGGAGTTGTCATCAAATCAGAAATTTCGGCTTGATAGGTCGACGCTGCCCCGTCACCGTCGCGAGTTACTGTTTTGAGGTTCAACTCCTCGAGCGCCGCAGCATGCTCTGACAACTGATCACTACCGTCTTGAACACGGTATCCTCCAGAATATTCGTCGGCGGTTTCGAGCTTTTCAAATGAATGCAAGAGCGGGTTTTCCTGATCTTTCTTAGACTTTAGATCAACTTGTTCAATTTCAGAGGGAGTTTTGGCTTGGAGTTGAGATTCGCTTGTTAACTCTTTTCGTTGCGGCAGGCTTATCTCAACTTCTGCTTTACTGGTGATTTGAATATCACGGCGCATGAGTTCTAAAAAAAATTCCGAAGAAATTTCTTGCTCTCTCAATAAATCTTCAAAAAATTCATCATAATGTACAAACTCTGCTCGTAACGATTTTTGAATACTATCGGCGTACTTCATGATGGCTGCGTTCTTCTGGTCGAACGATAGATTGTTTGATGAAAACCGTAAGTTATCTCGATAAATAATCCCTGCAGCTAATGCTTTATGTAAATACAGTAGTTCATTTAAAGACTGCGTATCAAAATACTTAATTTCAGATGGTAGCAATAGAACTTCAGGATAGACAGCACCTAAACCTTCGGTCTCACGAATCACGACACCCGATGTCGATGACGTTGCGTTAAAAAACAATGAAACTTTGACATAAACGTCATCCAATTTGACGATTTGCGCATGGTCACGTTGCTTCCTGCTTTTCCAATGTTTAAAACCAGCTGCTGCGATTCCGAAAAGCTTTTCTCCAATATCCATGATCAAAAACTCAATGCGATAAGATCAATCAGAGCTTGCTCGGTTTTGGCATCGTCGGTCAGTACTTGTGCCATTGTTACCTGACAAGCGATTCGGGGATGAATTTGATTTTTTATTAGCTCAGCGGCATGAACCAAAAGTCTCGTCGAGATCGTTTCACGCAATCCAAGCTGAGGTTGGGCGCGAATTTTAGAGGCAAATTTAACCAACCGTTCGCACATATTTACCTCCAGACCCGTTACTCGAGAAACTATTTCCTGTTCAATATGCGCGGGTGGATAATTAAAAGAAAGCGTAACAAATCGCTGTCGCGTCGATGGTTTTAAGTCTTTTAGACCACGCTGATATCCGGGATTATAACTCGCAACGCACAGAAAGCCTTCCGCCGCTTTAAGGTTTTCATTCAATCGGTCAATATACAGCTCACGCCTATGATCGGTAAGCGCATGCAGAGCGACAATAACGTCCTCGCGTGCTTCGGCAATCTCGTCGAGATATAAAATCGATCCCGTACGCGCTGCTCGCGTAACGGGACCATCCTGCCAAATTGTTTCCATATTCTTAATGATGAAACGCCCGATAAGGTCAGCAGCGGAAGTGTCCTCATTGCAAGCAACTTTAATGAGTGGCCGATCAAATTTTTGGGCCATCGCTGCGACAAATTGGGATTTGCCACAACCAGTTGGACCTTTAATTAGCAGGGGTAGACGATTCTCAAAACACGCTTTGAAAATCTCTACCTCGCGACCTATTTCTTGATAAAAAAACTCATTCATTTAACTTTTTGATTCCAGCGTAATATTAGGTACTGGACGACCATATTGAATGAATGTGGTAATAAACGCCATAACACCCAACGTGAAGAGTCCGGCAGCTAAAGCTAAGCCGATGAAATGAACCTCGATTTCCTTTTGTACTTTTAAAAAATCGAGACCGACCTTGCGCTCAAGATACACTTGCGAAATACCGGCCACGGCAAATGCCAGGGTCATAAACACCATACCTATATTTGAGGTCCAAAACGCAAAGATGCTCATAAAGGAATTTTGCAACTTTCTTCCTGTCATATGTGGCATGGAATAAGTAATAATCGCTAAAATCAACATGGCGTATGCGCCCCAGAATGCCAAATGACCATGCATCGCAGTCACCAATGTCCCATGAGTGTAGCGATTGACTTGCGGCAAAGTATGCGCGAAACCCAAAAAGCCCGCGCCAACAAACGACATGATCGAACAGCCGATTGTCCATGATAGAGCGGTCTTATTGTCGGGTGAACGACCACCCTTTTTTGCCATTGCAATGGCATAAATAGCCATTCCCAAAAAAGCGACAGGCTCGAGTGCGCTAAATATTCCGCCGATCATAAGCCAATACTTCGGCGTGCCGATAAAGTAATAGTGATGCCCGGTACCCAATATTCCCGATAAAAACGTAAACCCAACGATAATGTATAGCCATTTCTCGATAATCTCTCGATCCACGCCCGTGAGTTTAATCAAAAGAAACGATAAAATTCCGCCCATGATGAGCTCCCAAACACCCTCTACCCATAAATGGACTACCCACCATCGCCAGTAAGAATCAATTGTTTGATGATCGGTATCAATCATACCAGGTAAATAGAGCAACGCCGCAGTAAAGAGTCCAAAGAACAGAACGATACTCGTCGTGGTGTAACGACGCCCCTTCCAAATCGTGCCGCCTATAAGAAAAATAAATAAAAGCACGTTGACCACGACAAGATAATCAAGCGGTCGTGGGATTTCCAGAAACTTACGCCCCTCCCACCAACTAAAATGAAAGCCAATAACAGCAACAACTCCGACTAAAACAAACGATATAAGCTGAAGATAAGCGAGCTTTGGATAAGTCAGCTCACGCTCGGCTTCTTCAGGAATAATATAGTAGGCAGATCCCATGAACCCTAAAAGCATCCACATCACAAGAAGGTTGGTGTGAGTCGTTCGAGCCGTGTTAAACGGAATCCAGTCGTGCAATACATCATAACCCATGTGGGCAAATGCCATGATAAAGCCGTATACAATCTGTAAGCTGAAAAGAAGCATGCACGCCGCAAAAAACCAATATGCAATTGACTGTGATTTGTATTTCATCTTGTTACTCCTTGAGCTGCGATAGGAACGCGGTTAACTCAACAATATCGGCATCCGTGAGCGGGAGCTTCGGCATACGTGAGTTTTCTTTAATGGCCAGGGGATCCTGCAGCCAGCGCTTGATATAATCTGCGTCAAAACGACTACCCACGCCATCAAGCGCAGGGCCAACTGAACCGCCTTGTCCTTCAAGTGCGTGACACGCAATACACATTTGATTGAAAACCGCTGGTCTGTCTTGTCTTTTAACGACAGCCGTACTTTCAGAAGTTTCTTTGGTAGCGCCGACATCAGCAATTTGAACAAGATCCGGTTTCGGTGGAAATCCATTGAGATCCATTTCGCCTATCCACTTGAGGAAAGCTACCATATCGCTCATCTGCTGATCGTTAAAATCATATTTCACCATTTTACGTTCGCCCGGATACATCGCTTCGGGGTCTTTTAACATGGCTTTGATGAACGCCTCACCACGTCTCGTGTAGACCTTAGTAAGCTCAGGGGCATAATATCCACCTTCACCCAGCAAGGTATGACATCCCATGCAATTATTTTTGTCGAATAGATGTTTTCCTCGAATAACCTCGGGTGTCAAATTAGCGACATTAGTTTGCGCCGGGATTCGTTGAAAAGTATCTATCGTCAGACCGATAAAAACTGCGGTGGTGAGAAACGTTCCGACGACAAAGAACGTCCTCGCTTGGGACTTTGACAGCACTTAAAACTCCTTTCAGCCTTGAATAGACTTCTCCGCTTTCTTTCCTATATTACACAATGGCGTTGGGCCTTTACGAGACATTAGGAGTGCCTTGACGCTTACCCTCGAAAAGGCTTTTTCCATAGATTCGCATACTCTGTCAATTTCAGCGTGCAAAGGGCAAAGGGTATGATGCGAAGACAAGCCAAGAGGACACTTGCGAATTCGTTCAATCGGAGAAACAGAGTTAACGACGTCAAGTAGAGATAAATTTTTACTATCTTCCACAAGATCGTACCCACCTCCAGGTCCCGATCTTGAGTGTACGATTCCTTTCGCAACTAAAGCTTGCAAAATGCGGTGGAGATAACGTCGTGGAATTTTGGTCTTCAAAGCGATTGCATCTGCCGGAAGCGCCATTCCTGGTTTATCAGCGAGAAAGGCAACAGCTCTCAAAGCATACTCCGCGCTTTTTGTAATCATTCAGTATATCCGTTATTTACATACTACACATATAGGTATAGATTAATACTATACCTTTTGATATACAATTCAAGATCAAAATAACTGCTAGGAGAATTCAGTGTTAAGCCCAACAACCATCCAAATTATTAAATCAATCACACCAGCAGTTGCGGAAAATGCTGAAAACATAACCAATGTTTTTTACAAAAGAATGTTTGAAAAAAACCCAGAAGTGAAAGCTTTCTTTAACGAAGCCCATCAGCATGCAGGGAGTCAGCAAAAAGCGCTCGCCGCTGCAGTTGCCGCATACTTTACCCACATTGAAAACCCCGCAGTACTACTGCCAGCAATCGAAGTGATCGCGCAAAAGCATTGTTCACTACAAATCAAACCAGAGCACTACCCCATTGTAGGAGACAATCTTTTAGCTGCTATCAAGGAAGTCTTTGGAGACGTCGCAAACGATGAAGTATTAACCGCAGTTGGCGAGGCTTATCAAGCTCTCGCCGACATTCTTATTGCTAGGGAAAAACAAATCTACGATGAGCAATTAAACAAAAATGGCGGATGGAACGGCTATCGCACTTTTACAGTTTCTAATAAGGTCCGGGAAAGCAAATGTGTTTATTCGTTTCATTTAACGCCTAAAGATGGCGGCAATCTACCCGCGTTTAAACCAGGACAATATATTGCCATCCGACCAGGCCGATTAGGTGCGTCAGCTTCTCCTCGCAATTATAGTCTTTCCAGCATTCCAGAAGAAAGACATCTCAGGATCAGCGTAAAGCGCGAAGCACCGCAAAACGCCCCTCATGGCAAAATGTCAAACTTCTTACACGATCAAGTCCACATCGGCGATACGGTTCAACTAGCGCCTCCCTCGGGTGTTTTTTTCCATAATGATGAAAGCGTTGGTGAATCGCCCATTGTATTCCTGGCAGCTGGAATCGGAGTTACTCCTTTACTGTCTATGGCAAAATCTTTGGTCAAGAATAAAAACAAAAACAAAATTAATTTTTTACTTGCGGCAAGAAACAGTGCTACCTGTGCATTCGCAAAAGAATTAAGACAACTTGCAAAAAGTGGCATCAGTTTTCACACATCTGTGTTTTTTGACGAGCCACTTCCAAATGATCAAAAGGATGGACATTGTGACTACATCGGGCGTCTCGACCGAGAAGTGCTGTCAGATCTACCATTAGACAGTGCGCATTTTTACATATGCGGGCCAAAAACATTCATGACTAAAATCCTTACAGATCTCAGGAGTCTCGGGGTCGCGGACGCTCGTTTGAATTATGAATTTTTTGGACCAGCAGAATTAAATTAGGCTCTTGGGCTCTTGTTGGGGTTCATCTCGGTTGATGGTGGGTAACTAGATAAAAAGTAGGCATGGCCTCAAGCCCTACAGGTAAAATGTAAGTGACTAAACAACACATTTTACTGGAAGGAAAAGGTCATGCCCTTAGAGAATTTAGCACGTTTTGTGCTCTTGCCGGAACTACGTCTTAACTACATTTTTTCACAACCTGGATCTGCACGGTATTTCGCGACTAAGGAACGAAGGGTCGAGTACTGCCACCGCTGTGCGCAGCCGTCCACGATCGGCTATGACTCTAGAGTGGTGCGTCTGAAAGACTCTCCCCTTAGGGGAAAATCCGTGGAGCTGGTGGTGAAGAAGCGGCGGCTGTGGTGTAAGCCATGCAAGAAGCCGTTTACAGAGCGATTGCCTGGCGTGAGTAAGGGTGCAAGGACAACCGCTAGGTACCGCAAAGAACTTTGGTGGGCGTCGCAAACTTTTTGTGATTTGAAGAAGGTGACGAAGGCATATCGATGTTCGTCGTGGCTCGTCTATAAAGCGACGTATGAGCAATTAGAACTGCGCAGACGCAAAAACCTGTCGTACCCGTGGCCAAAATTAATCGGCATCGATGAGCACCATTTTAGACGTCACAAAGCTTACGGGACGGCCGAGTTTGCATCGCTGATCGTCGATCATAAGAATAAAAGACCTTATGAAATTGTTTTGGGCAGAAGCACAGAAGAGCTAAAAGCCGCTCTGTGGGCGAAGCCTGGAAGAGAGAACGTCACTTGGGTGACGATGGATTTAAGTGGGTCGTATCGAAATTTTACCAAAGAGTTTTTTCCAAACGCCGAGATCGTGGCCGATAAATTCCATGTGGTGCGTCTATTAAATCCAGTGATCAACAAGCGCCGCAAAGAAATCACCGGCGATAAAAGAACAAATCCAATTAGAAGGCTGCTGCTCTGCAGCAGCCTTCGTCTGTCCTATTTTCAGCGCTCGGCACTGTATAAATGGCTTGAAGGCTATCCAGAGCTAAAGGAAATTTATCACTTCAAAGAAGCTCTTTCGGGGTTTTACCGCATCAAAGGATTTGAGCGCGCAGTGAAGGCATTTACTGCGCTTACCGATCGCATGGGGCTGTCGAAATTGAAAGAGATTAGGACGTTACGAAAGACGCTGCTGCGGTGGCGAGTCGAGATTTTAAATTACTTTCGAACAGGGCTGACGAACGCAAGAGTCGAGGGGTTTAACAACAAATGTAAGATTATAAAAACGCGTGGTTACGGATATCGGTCTTTTCAAAATTATCGATTGCGAGTACTGAACGGCTGATACCTGTAGGGCTGGGGCGTGTCACCCACCATGAAACGAGTAGAACCCTTGTTGGTTCGACCACTCCTTTGAGTGTACATAGTGACACATAGTTTACACTTTATTCCGGTCACATCCTTTACACATTAATATGCTCTGCCCCAGTTGTCTATTTTCAGGCCAAACGGATCGTCGTTAGGCGCGAAAAGTTTGCTCTCCTCGTCGAAGTAGCCAAGCGTGTAGCTCATAAAGTCTACTTGCCATACCCCGGTATCGACATATTTTAGACCTATTGGTTGATTCGAAAAAGCTTGGCTTAGGTGGATCTTCATGCGACGGATGCACATTCTTCCACAGTTCGACACCAGAAGAGTTTTGTCGTACCCAGGATAAGTTATGTCCGGTAAACCGACGTACGGCCGCATTGATCGCTTATAGACATCGCCAGGACGTTGCATCGCAAGCGCCTGGTGAGGTCGCTCGAAATTATAGCTTTGTTTGAACTCGTCAAATCTTTCTTGCTGCTGCAAAAGATTGTTTCGCGCTGGCTTTGTCGCTTCTAGTTTTAGGGTGCGATGCATCCTTTCATGCCTGCCGTTTTGCTGTGGGTTGCCTGGCTCGATTCTCTCTAGCCGAATTCCTAGGCGAATCCACCACACTGAAAGCTTCGTCAAATTCCAGCGGATGGCAGGTCTTTCAGAGTGCTGACGATGATCGACGAATGGTCGAGAGAGTGCTTGGCGCTAGAGGTCGACATGTCCTTGTCTGCGCTTCGAGTCATTAGAGTACTTGAGCGATTAAAAGCAGAACGTGGTTTGCCGATTGAAATCGGTATCGATCAAGGCCCAGAATTTACAAGTCTAGCGCTGCACAAGTGGGCAAAAGATAACGGCGTGAATTTGCATTTCGCAGCGCC
>JACCDG011066250.1_pt1 | contig 14795 bp, 25 predicted proteins | sample 7442471 | NCBI WGS metagenome assembly JACCDG01 (sample SAMN15323444, study PRJNA562643) | freshwater metagenome | isolation source: river surface water | place: USA:Blue River Watershed | collected 2017-08-17
CGCCAAAGAAGCAGTAGCAGGCATTTTTCCCGCTCAGATCGTAGAGCACATGCACCCGCTCGGGCAGATCGTCCTCAATCCCAAGAATCGGGTTCGTTGTCGGATAAGTGGTTTCAGTCATGGCAAAGTGAAAGGGCGGCCGGGACCAGGCCAGCCGCCCAGTTGAGGTGAGGCGCAAGTGAGTAAATTGTTTGGGGCGAAGTTGCAGCTATCGCCCCGCAGTCTTGTCGCGTCAGCTTCCAGACTGAGCGCGATCTGAAATTGGGTCCCGTTTCGGACTTTCACCGCAGTTTTTAAGCCACCAGCACGGGACCACGCCGGCACTGTAATTTGGTGGAGCCGCCATGCGAGGGCTCGGACGGCTCCTTTTTGTTTCTACTGGAGGATAGAAATTGAAAGGCGACCCCTGGTTCCAAACAGGGATCGCCAACTTGCGACATTTTGAGGCGGGCTTGGACCAGCCCTGAAAGGAAAAAATGGAACGCGAGACGCTCCAACCCCTCCCTTCTAAAATCAGTAACGAACGACGCATCATAAAAGTTTCACTTTTTTCTCGGACGCACCTGATAGCCCTGCTCCCTGGTTCCCATGTAGTGCTGAAACTCGCTCTCTTGGTCGGGTGCCTTCACCCCGTAGCCGGGAGCCTCGACAACGGTAACGTCCCGCGCATCGTCAAACACCGGATTGTATTCAGGGATCGGCACTTTCTCGCAGAAGGCTTTGTACTTCGCTGCAAAATCGCCGACGATCAGCTTGGGAATCCTGCTGTCAGCCTCGTAGTACAGGTTCGCGTGCCCAATCGAGATCAAGCACGACATTCGCGTCTGGACGGGCGTCCGGTTCCACGTTCCCGGAATGCCGCACAGCCAATGCGCCACGAGACTCGCATCGTCGCGGCCCGCTTCGCCAATGAACCGCTTCACGTGCGCATGCAGCACAAGCTCGTAATCGTAATCGAGCCCGGATCCGCCTTCTTTGAACGCGCCACGAGTCCGCCCTTGAGTTTCAATTGTCGCCCACGTCCTGAGCGCTTTTTGCCACGTCATTTCTCACCTCGCACCATTCGCAACCTGAAAAACTCGTCTTGGGAAACGAAACCGATCTCACGGGCTCGCTCCTCGGTCATCACATGAGCCCGGCCATCGTCCAGGTCTGAAGGGTCAAAGTACGTTCTCAGTTTCGAGAACTCGTGCATCCGGGCATTTTCGCGAACTTCATCGATCGCCTTCCGGTAGTCCGAGATGAGCGGCCGGAACGTGACACGCTTGTCGAGCCAGATGATCGCCGCGCGAATCTCCTCGGCAGTTGCGTTCATCTCGTGCAAATGGCCAGCCAGCTTGAGCGCCGCCAAGTCAAAATCGATCCCGCCCTGGCTGGGCCGGTCCTCGAACCAATCGATGGCGTCCGCTGCCAATTTCCGAATCTGGGCAGGAACCACCGAAACGATCCCGTGCTCCATGACCGATTTCAGGTCGGTTCCAACCTGGGCAAGCTCGTTCATGCTACTCCCAGAAGTCGGCGCCGACTTTCACTCGTGGAAACCGGACGGCCCTTGTCACGGCTCGGCAGGTCGTCAGGGATCTCGTACTCCTCGGTCCACCGCTCCTGATTGAGCCAGGTGGTCATCTGCGTCACCAACTCGGTTCGAACCTTGCCGGTAGCCTCAGCCCAAGCCCGGTACCGCCTCGCCCCATCGACGATTTCAGCCGGATCAATTCCCGATTTCACCCTCGCCAAAAACTTCTTCTGGGCGTCAGCCCGGTTCAAACTGCCGGACCGCTTGGGGTACACCTCGCAAAATTCAGACCACCAATCGGCAGGCTTTTTGATTTCAGGACTTGAGTCCCCTGCACTCAAGTCTGAGGGAAGGGGGGACCCTTTAGGGGGGGTAGGGTGTAAATTGGTTATTGGGTGATGGTTATTGGGAGCATTGCCTTCGTATTGCGTTCGCATTGCGTTCGCATTGCGTTCGCTATCCGTTGGCATTTCGACCGCTTTGCTTTCGGATTCCGTTGGCTTTGCCTTCGGTTTGCGTTCGGTTTGCGTTGGCTCTCCGGCTGACCATCTTGATTGTGCTGATTGCCGAGCCTTCTCCGACTTGGCGGCTGCAATTTCGAGTTCCGACTCGCACCTGGATTGCACCCATGCGCCATCATGAAGGGCAAAGAACTCGGAAAGCACAGCGTCGACCGCTGCCCGCTCCTCATCAGACTTTGCGCCCACTAACCGGTACTTTTGATCGTCTGGGATCGGCTCCTCTCGCGAGTAGTAAACGTCCATGAGCCTCGTGTATACGCCGTGCTCCAAGAGAGACAGGTGCGAAGCGTCGCGCAGATAATCGCCAATATGTCTTTGGTAGTAGTTCACCGTCGTTTCTTTCCTTTGCTGAGTGCCTTCGTAATCAGGCTCGATGCCTGCCCTTTGTTGATCTTCGTTACTTTGTCTTTGTCGAATCCGAGCTTGATTAAAAACCCGAGTTGCTTGTCGGTTGGCTTTTCCTTTCGCCACTTAGCGTTCGCCGATGCCACGGCGCCCACGCTTGGCCAGACCCGCTGAGCCTCGATCTCCGCCATTTCAAACGCGGGCCGAAGATCAAAGCCGAGCGGCTTCTCTTCTTTGCGGTCCGAACTCGAAAGCCTGAGCGTGTATTCGCCGATCTCCGAGCAGAACACGTCCGCGCGGCAATTCTGCTCGTAGTGGGTCGAGCCACACGAGAGCATGTAATGAGAATCGGAAAGCTTCAACCAGGTCCAGTTCGAAATCTTCGAAAGCTCCTCTGGTATGGCAAGCTCGGCAAGAAGGTCAACCTCGGTTAAAGCCGCCTTCAGCCCTTCCATGTCGATCACGCGCTTAAACAGGCCCGCTTGCTGCTCTTCTGATAGCTCCTCAAAGAGTTCGAGCGCCTCGGTAATCAGATCGCCGGAAAGGTCGAGCCCTGCCGGTAGATCGAAAATCCCTGAAAGGCTGGCAGGCGGATTCTTGCCGAGCTGGTGTGTTTCGGAATTGCCGACCACGTCAATCACCAAACAGTCATCCTTCCCGTCCGCCAGGCGCAAGCCGCGCCCAACCATCTGGGTGTAGAGAGCCCAGCTTTGCGTTGGCCTGAGCATCAGGACAGCCGAAATCTCAGGGATGTCGACGCCCTCGGTCATGAGCTGCATGTTCGCTAGAATCTGCGTTTCGCCCGATCGGAACCGCCGCACAATCTTTGCCCGGTCTTCCTTGTCGATATTTCCGGCAATGAATTCAGCCCGGTACCCTCGAGCCCTGAACGCCTCTGCAACGTGCTTTGAGTGCTCGACGCCGGTGCAGAAAACGACCGTTCGGCGGTCCTTTGCGACCGATTCCCATGAATCGATACCAAATTCCGTTACATCGTCCCGGTCGATCGCATCCTGGAGCTGGCCCTGGTTATAATCACCCGCCGTTTTCTTGATCTGCGACAGGTCAAGCCCGTCCGCTGCGCATCGATACCCGCGCACGTTGCAGAGCCATTTGTCATGAACAGCCTGGCGGATCGTGTACCGATAGAGAACCTTTTGGAATATCGCCTCCTCACTTCCTGAGAGCGGCTTGTTGTCCATCCGGTGGTCGGTAGCGGTCACGCCCAAATGGTAGGGCCCATCCTCATCGTAAACCCCGAACCGTTCGTACACGTTGCCATACGTGGGCGCCGCCGCATGGTGAGACTCGTCGGTAATAATGAGCCTGGGTTTGAACCATGAGCACCGGTTCGAGTTCGGCTTTCCAAGCGTCTGGACGCTGGCAATCACCACGTCAGAACCAGGAATCGCCCGCTCCTCACCGCACTCAATGGAGATCCGGCAATCGGGAATCATTGAACGCCCACGGTTCGCGGCTTGCTCTAATAGTTCGTGCTGGTGCGCCAGGATCAGCGTCGGAACGTTGAGTCGCCGAATCAGCTCCCAAAAGAACGTCGTCTTGCCGGTGCCGGTCGCCATCACCACGAGCCCACGGCCAGGGCCACGAGCAAAGTCACCCTCGACCGCGGCAAGCGCCTCCGCCTGATAAGATCGAATCTTGATCGGCGGGGCATCGTCGAATAACGCCAGGGCGCTCATCGCTTTCGCTCCTTTCTAAGCTTGGCGGCATTGCCCCGCTCATCGCCAGTCGTGATCATCTCGTTCGAGCGAAGCTCGGCATACATCATGAGATTGATTGCGTCTGCCTCATGATCATTTTTCGGATTGAAACCTGCCATTTTCGCTCTCCAAATCGATCGCTCTTTTGTTCCCTGCCCAGGAACACCGTGAAGCATCAGCGATTGCCATTGTCGAGGATCGACGAAGAAGATACGCCGCTTCTTGAAAGTCTGCTGGAGCACTCGTTGCCATGCTATGGCAGCCGAGCGGGTTTCCTTCGTTCCATTTCCGGACCAGTTCGGGCACTCAATGACGGCCCAAAGCTCAAGGTTGGGCCACTCGGCCAAGAGTACAGAAAGGGCGTCGCGCACATCGCCGATGTTCTCGATCCCCTTGATCGAGCCGACAACGACGTCGCAATTGTCGATTCGGAACGCATAGCCCGTGTTGAGCTGCGCCGGATCGATTCCCAGAATCAGCTTAGCCATTGAACGCACCGCCTTCGAACAGCGACGGATGCTGAATGAGCTCGAAATGGTTTTTCATCGCTTCCATGAGCGCGATCTCACGGTCTGCCACTTCTTGCTTCATGCGCCCATTTGCGACCAGGCGAGGATAAACCCGCCTGCGGAACGAAAGCTCGCGCGTCGCGCATTGCGCCATTTCGGAAAGTGAAAAGCCCTCGCTCATAGCCCTGCCCTCGCTTCGAATTTCTTTTTGAGAAGGTCGTAGCCCTCGTTTCGCAAGAACTCGGGCATACAACGCAAGCGACCGATCTGGTGACCGAACGACTGGCGGATCGAAATGACCATCGATTCAGGAATCCCCATTTCGTGGGCTGAGAATTGGACCGACGAGCCTACGACAGCGTCTTTGATCCCATAAATCGCCTGGCTAGGAGTGAACGCATAGTTCCAAGGTTTGAGCGGCGCCCTTCCGGTAAGCAATTCCAGATCGGCTGAATCGCTTTTTGGGGTTTCCACCGGATCGGGCTTTTTCGGCTCTGGTTGAGGCTTGGGCGTGTCCTCGGGCTGAACGTCTACGGGTGCGGGTTCGCTGATTTCGTCCGCTGGGGCGCTTGGTTGCTCCGCTTCTTTATCAGAAAAATAGAGGCGCTGAATGTCTTGCTCAACGAGCCGCACGATGTCAATGAATGAAAAAATGCACCGGCTGCGGTCCGTTCGCTCACTTAACGTGTACCGTAAACAAACGTCTGGAAACTTTATGTCGTCGATCCAGTACACGTCCTTGAATGGCTCGTCACTCAAGTCAAGCATAAGCACTTCCCCGGTTGATCTTTCAGCACGCGCAATCGCTGAGCGACTTGGGTGGAGCTCATGAATCGTCCAGTTTTCTAGCCCAAAAGCATTCCAATTAGTCGTGAAGGAAATCAGGTCCCGAGGATAGCTAACGCAATTCGACAAGTCATCGTATTTCGGCACCTCCTCGATGGGCACTTCCGCTTTGCGCTCCTCAACCTCGCGAAACTCACTCGCATCAACCTTCTTGATCGATTCGAAGGACCCGCAAGCCAATCCAACAGAAGGCGAAACTTCGTCGACCTCTTCAATCGCCGCAAGAACGATGTCTGCCAGAAAATCATCGGCTTCTGTGCCTTTGCGGATCACCTCCGCAGAGGACTGAAAGATCATTCGCTGCAGCTTCGTAAGGCCGCAAATCCTAACTGTAATTTGTTCCGCTATTTTCATGCCACCACCTCCAGCATCCGCGCCGCCGATTTGTGGAATTTCTCGGCATCCACCTCTCGTTTTCGCGCATCAGAAACGAACCCGGCAAAATCCTTGCCCATTCCTTCGAAATTCGTTCGCCAGTCACGGGCCGAATCGACCCCGATCAGCTCATCGAGCCATTCTGAATCGCTCATCACGATTTCGGCATCGACGGGTTCGGGCTCATCATCTTCGTATTTCGGGGGCTCAAGCACTGGAACGTCGCCGAGTGATTCGGGCATCGCAAGAGCTGAACGCCGAATTCCCTCGATCATCGCAGGAAGACTGACCGGGTTCGGATCGAGCACGATCTGAACGACCGGAAACTTCGAATTCTGCTCGCCCGGCCCCTTGCGCCCTTCGCGTGTCGAAATGGACAAAAGCACCGGAACCGGTGACGGAATCCCCAGCGCCTGAATCGTTGCGATCAAGCCTTGAAATTCGTTGTCGAACGTCGTCGACTGCGTGTTCAGCCGCCAGAGCCCAAGGGCAGGAACCTCGGGCAGAATCACGCTCACGCGAGAGACGAGTTTGCAGTCCCGCGCATCGGGATCGCACATGCACCCGGTTTTAACCCGGTCATGAACTGGGCGCCCTTGCTTGTCCTTGCCCGTTTCCTTCCAAACATCGACAGTCCGGCCGTCGCATCTTCGGGCACAGGTTCCGCCCTTCCATTCCTCGAAGTACTGCGAGAACGATTCAAAATCACCGTTCGGCATTTCTTTGAGGGAAATGAGCGCCTTGATCTGGTCACGCTGGACGGCAAGCTGGTAGTGCCCTTTCGGGTTCTCACACGCGGTCACCTCGCCGCCGTATTGCGCCTGAGCCAGCTCGAGCAGGTTCTTATGGGCCGACGTGATCCTGAACGTCTTACGCGGACGCCCTGGCTGCTTGTCGTTTGGTTTCGGATCTCCAACCCGGATGATTCCGACTTCTACGAGTCTTCGTTGTCTTTCGATTAATACGGCCATTTACCGTTTACCTCCTACAAAAATCGGGTTTTCCCGTTGCCCTTTCGGGGCTGTTTTTTCTTGCCGACCGCGAGAAACGCGTGGCATGTTGTGTCGTGCGCGTACGAACTTCGCTAGATCGCAAAAGGCGTCATACGCTGGCTCAATGTGATGGCGGCCGAATGGAACGATGGACATCCCTTCTTCGGGCCGCGAGTGAAGAGCGAGCATGCCGTCAAATTCAGGCATTGCCTGCTCGGTGTGGTCGGCAAACAGCCCGACGAAATCAGATTTCGCATACGCCGCCATCTGGAACCGAACCTCGAATTTCAGAAGGTTCGAAGTCTTGAGATCGCCAATGAGCCGAGCCTTTCGCACCGCTGGATCAAAGGGCCATCTGCCGCTGTTGATTTCGCGCCACCGAGCCTGATCGTAGATCGCCCAATCGTCAAGCGTTCCAGCGTGCAGGTTCAGTCTAGAGATCACGCAGGCCTCAAGTCCTGAAAACTCATATTCGGGCCGGTAAAGCTCGACGAAGTCAAACACGTTCCGAGCGTGCGGCATCGCGTGAAACGCCAGGTCAAGGGAAAGGTCGTCTTTCGACTTTCCGTAACCGGCATAGCGGTCCAGAAGGTCATCGGGCCAAGCGATCTTGTTGTATGCCAGCTCTGCCAGCATTTCAATCGTGGGAGCCGTGACCAGGCCGAGCGCCAAGTTGTGCTTATAGAAGTGCCCGACCGAGCCGATTCGCCCCTTGTGGTCGCGATATCGGTACTGAGCCTTCATATGAAACCGCCAGTCGCACGCCATCGCAAGCGCGTCGTGTGAATCCACGATCTGCATGGCTTCGGAGTCGAAGTACTTCTCGAGTTCTGCCTGCGTCTCGTAATCCATCGCAGATTCTTGGCTGGGCACGTCCACGAGCGAATCCATCGCGTCGTATTCAATGCCACCGCCAGGGCAAGCTTGAGGGGTGTAGAGCCCGGACGCGATCAGAGGACGAGCCGCCGATAATGCGCCCATCTTGCCAGCCCAGCCCATCAGGTGAGGACTTGCAATCTGATCGAGATACCACGTCACGCGCGGGAACCGTTGACCGTTCCAGGTGTAGTCGCGCCCGTCGCCTGCAGATTTGAAAAGCGGCTCGAGCGAATCGGATTCGAGCGAATCCTCAATCTCGAAGGGGTCGAGGACTTTCATTCATCGCCTCCATCAATTCCATCTAGCTTTGGCTGGGTCGCCACAACGATCACGAACCAATAAAGTTCGCTCTGCTTCTTTGCCATCGGAGCCACAACAATCGCGTCAGTTCCATCTCCTGGAGTGCCAAGCACGATTTGCTCATCGAGTCCTTTGAGCGCATCCGAGAGCCGATTTGATGAGAATTGCGCTCTATCCACATGCCATTCAATGGGCATCCTCCAAAACTTCTCAGTTTCGAGTTCAGTCGGGAATGCTTCCCACAGATCAATGTTCCGTGTAACATGCCCCTCTTTATCTCTCCCCATGATTTTTCGTGAGGGCACGGCTCCGTGCTCATCAGGATTGCGATCCTTGGGCCACTCAATAAACAGGCTTGCCTCTTTGCCAAATTTCATTTCCCAAGCAAGCCGGGTGATGGAAAGGCACAGCTCGTTCCCGAATTTATCTCGAATGTGATCCATAGGAGCATCCCCAAGCCTGAGCGCATGGATTCGAAAGTTATCCGTCGACCAGAGCCACCAGCAACCGTTGATTTCCGTAAAATAAGCGGTCCCATCCATTCGGTCTGCAACAGGAATCGCAAGCCATTTGATCACATTGGCGTCAAGATGTGTATCTACGTCGCCTGCTTTATTCGTTCCCAAGTGGGCGATCATCGGGCACCGCCCATAAGTGGGCTATTCAGCCCTGTTTGAAATGTTTTCACTAAGCACCTCGTGCTAAGGGGTTGTCGCTCCCCATCGCGCCGGGTACACTCGTCTCAGAAATGTCTGAAACACCAGGTGTCGCCGGTGTGGATGATTGGGCGGGTGAGTTGTTGGACTCCCCGCCTTTCTGGTTCAAAACGTCATAAATGGCGGTCCGCGACTTGCCAAACCGCCTGGCAATCGCCGTGATGGTGACGCCATCAGCGATCAATTCTTCGATCCTAGCCTTCGACTCGTACCCTTGCCAGGTTTCTGGATTTCTTACAACCATTGCCATAGTTCTTGTAGTACATTACCACACACTTTGCAAAAATGCAAAGTAATTTGCAATGGCAGCGCGAAAACTCTGTTACATGGATCAGGAACTCGCTGGAGACCTCAAGGTCTTCCGTCGCAGGCTTCGCATGACCCAGGAAGAGTTAGCTTCGCGCATCGGCGCAACGAGAGGGCAATACGCAAACTGGGAAGCGGGGACCGCTAGGCCACCGAACGAATACATCATCAAACTCAGCGCACTTGGGTTTCACAGCCGCAATGAGCCGCTTGTCGTCGCCGAATCGCTGGGACATTACGGGCTCCGCGCATCAAAACGCCAACTTAAAATACTGATCGACATACTTGCCGACACGTCGATCGCCGAACCCCTTAGGGTCAATGCAAAGCTCGAACTAGAAGCTGCGCTTGGATTATCAGAGCAAGATTTTTAGTTTTTTTTGCAAATCCACTTGACAATTTTGTAAATATCGCCTAATATCTCTATACGGCTGCCAACACAGCCCGATGGAGACCAAGAATGGCGACATTTGCAAAAAATACATGCCCCACCTGCAAAGGGACCGGCATCCACCTAGCCCGAACTGAAACGTTCGACGGCATTCCCACCCCTTTCTTCCACGAAGAATTCTGCGCCTGCGAGCAAGGGCAGTTCCGCGAATGGCAAGACCCGCTTGCCGATCTCATGGAAGAAGAAGCCTGGCTCTTGGAGCGCGGCCCCGCTGAGGATGTTCGCGAATTGTGCGAGGTGGCAGCGTGAGATTTTCAACAGCGGCTGAAATTTGCGGCTTCGCCCCGCACCTCGTCAAGAAAGCGATTCGCGCCGAAAACGCGCTCGATGATCTTCGCCCCGTGATTCGGACGATCCAGAACTTCGCGGCAAACCGGGTGACCCAGCAATGGAAGCGCGGAGAGTGGACGGTCCGGCTCGATTGCAAACAGCCCGGCACGATCTTCGCGACGCTCACCCTGCCCGACGATTTCCCGCTTCGTGAGCGCGACGCTGCCGACATGCGGCAGGTCCTTGCGGATGCCGGTTTCACGATCACGATCCATCCGAGAGGTGGACTCAAGATGTACGCCCTTGAGCTTCCCGCCAGACCGATCACGGTCAGCGAACTCACAGGGTCACAGGTGTGGGGCAAGTGAATAATCTCTCCCGTTCCCAGCCCCGCAAGCAGTCAGCCCCCAGCCCTCGGGGGCGGCTGCACCCACAAACGGTTTTGGACATGAATGGCGTTCGATTCGCCGAGTTCATAGCCCAAAAGAAGCCGACAGAAGATCGGCAGATGCAGCAAGCAGAAAGTATAGCCCCGGCCTCCAAAAACGGGGCACTTTTTCCTAAAGGGATCTCCAACGCGGTCCACGCAGGCAAGGTCCGACCGATGAGGCGACGCCCGAAATGGCGCTCATTGCTAGGCGACCTTGTTTCGCTTCTGATTATCATCGTCGGGCTCGCTATGGCGCTCGGCTTTCTACTCGCCCTCTGCGGACTCTCAACGCACCGATCTGAAGCGACGGGTGGCAAGTACGCCACATACGTCTGGGGAGTGCGAATCCGCTGAACACGAATTGCGCTGGGTTTCATATCCGCCCGGCGCATTAAAGGCACCCGCCCCGCCTGGCAAGAAGAAGTGGGCGGAATCTGACAACGACGGAGCCTAGCTCCCCTGACCAAAAAATAGCCCTGGGCGCGTGGATTGGATACACATGGTCAACCCAGGGCAAAAAGGAATAAATGGAAAACTTACGAATCATCGGATTCGACGTCAGCAATTTCAAGCGAATCAGCCTTTGGAAATGCAGACTCGAAACGAACAAAGGACTCGTCACTATCGGTGGCGAAAACGCCAACGGCAAAACGTCACTTCTGGACGCGCTCTACTGCGCTCTTGTGAACATCCCGCGCAACCTCACGAACCCCATCAAAGAAGGTGAGGACTCGGCAAACATCCGGATTCTCATCGGATCCGGCAATGAGGCCGAATACAAGGTTATTCGCACGTTCACCCGTGGCGGCCAGCCTTCGATTAAGGTCATCGGCCCAGGCGACAAGCTCGTCAACAATTCGCGGGAGCTGCTCCTGGAATTGCTCGGCTCGAACGGAATTGACCCGGTTGCATTTCTGAACCTTCAGCCCAAAGAGCAGCGCGACCAGCTCGCCAAATTGGTCGGTCTCGATATGGCAGACTTTGACGCGCAGATCGAAGAATCGCGCATTCGTGAGAAGCAGCTCGACGAACGCCAGAAGTCGCTCCTGGCAAAGGTTGAGGATCTCCCCTGGCACAACGACGCGCCCGAATCACTTCTGGACGCCAGCAAAATCTCCGCCAGAATCTCAGAAGCCGCCGCCCATAACGCCAAGGTCAATCAACTCAGATCAAACCTGAATGTCGCTCAGATTCAACACGCGAACGCTAAGGATGAAGTAGATCGCGCCATCAAGCGAAAGACTGAACTCGAAGCTGAGATCGCAGCGCTCGACGCATCGATTCAAACGTCAGCCGTCACCCTGAACGAAAAGCTGGAAGCCATTGAGAAGGCGGAAAAAGCCCTCGAGGAGTTCGAGCCCATCGACGTTGAGCCGCTTCACGAGCAGATCGCGAACATTGAGCGCGAAAACATGAAGGTTCGGGACAACGAAGCCCGACTCAAAGCCGCCGCCGAATGGGAGCAAGCCGAGAAGGAGCTGGGAGAGCAGGTCGAGAAATCTAAGAGTTTGCAGACCGCCAAGAAAAAGGCACTCTCAGAAGCCAAGTTCCCGGTCGAGGGGCTCGCCTTCGATTCACAGGCCATCATCTACAACGGCCAGCCGTTCAGCCAAGCCTCAGCCGCCGAGCGGATCCGCGTCGCCGTATCGATCGCACTCGCCCAGCGCGGCAAGGTTGCACCGATCATCATTCGGGACGCCTCGACGCTCGACAATGAAAGCCTCAAGATCATCGAGGAGATGGCTGAAAAGCACGGCGCCCAGGTGTTCGCCGAAATCGTAGCGAATCCGACCGATGATGGTTGGGACAAGGACTGCACGTTCTACGTCGTAGACGGGCAAATGCAGGAGGGCAAATAACCCATGTGGAGAATCATCGACACACCTGAATCCTCGAACATTCGTAAGATCGCGTACAACCCGGTCACCTTGACCCTGCGCGTTATTTTCAAGTCGAACGACGCTTATGAGTACGCCAAGGTTCCGAACCAGGTCGCTGGTGAGCTGATGGCGTCGCCTTCGGTGGGCTCCGTGTTCTCGCGCCTCATTCGCAACCATTACGAGTTTGTGAAGTACCAAGGCGGAACCATCGATCAGGATGAGGTGAGCCCCGTATGAACTGGCAACAAAAATGGGAGGCCGCCAGACGAGCGGCCGCCCTTGGAAACTTCACCGTTGCCGCTGAGAACATGGCGCAAGTCATTGACGACGAGCAAACGCCATCGTTCCTCATCGAGCACGCCTCGCAGGTTCGGAACCAGTACCTGCAAAACCAGCCGAGAAGCTTCTGGAAGTCGCTGCGCCTCGCTATGGGGGCACGAGCATGAGAACGATCAGAGTTTTCACCGATGCATCGTGTGACGCCATTGCTGGCACGTCTGGGATTGCGGCTGTCGCCGTCGAAGATGGGAAAATCTTGACCAGCGTATCGGAGCCCGGAAACGTCAGCGTGAACCTTGCCGAGCTATCGGCAATCGCACTCGGCTTGAACGTTGGCAATTCGATCTGCAATCGCGGGGATGCGCTGGTCATTCACACCGACTCAAACAATTGCATCGGCTGGCTGACCAAAACGTTCAGAACCAAAAACGAGCGGATTTTCCGGCAGGTTCTAAGTGTTCGGGACATGATCGACACCGTAAAAGCGAACGGCATCGATCTATCGATCATGAAAGCCACAGCCCACGCCGACGACGAGTTCAACAATTACGCCGACATGCTCGCTGGCTCGGCAAGAAAATCAGCGGTCGCAGCGGCAAAGGAGCACAAGTTATGATGACCTTCAATGACGCAGTCCTGATCGCGATCCTGACCATGATCCTGGTCATTCTCCCTGCCATGATCCACTTCGCGAAATCAGCCGAGGAAAAGGGGTTCCAGCGTGGATACCAACACGGCACCTCGAAGCTGGGAAAGATGCAACGCCGGATAATGGAACTCGAAAAGCAGGTCAAGTCGAGCCAAGAAGCTCGGCGGTCGGAGCGACACTCGCATTTGATTCGATTGATTGTTTTCAAACGGCTGCTAGGTGCTGAGAAGTTCAACCGGATCATGCAGGCAAGAGTGGACCATGGTGACCGCGAAGAGTTCCGAAAACGTGGATATAAGGACGTAAGCCAGCCATGAAAACCGTGCTCGTTCGAAACAAATCGATCCCGTCGTGCTGCATGCGCTCGATCAACAAGCACAACGTCGCAAGTGACGAAATGCCCAAAGAAAACGACCGGCTCCGATGCTCGCATTGCGATCAGGAGTTTCGATACATCACGCGAGAAAAGATCAGCGCGTGGGAAACGCAAGGATGGCGAGAATGAAACGAATCAATTTCAAGCCCGAATTCAAAGACAAGATTCTCGCAGGCGAGAAGACCGCGACGATGCGCTGGAAGTCGCAGAACTGGCACGAGGGTGAAGTTCGCGCCGCCGTAACTGGCCAGAACGGGAAGCCTGCGTTTCTCACTCCCGTAGAGAAAGCTTTTTGCCGTGTGAAATGCAAGAAGGCGACGCTTACGACTTTCGGCAAAGTCACAGACGAAATGGCGCAAAGGTGCGGTGTTACTCGCGATTGGTACCTAAAGGAATATCCAGGCGCAAGCGAGTTCTCTCCGATCTACGTTTACGAGTTTGAGGTGGTGAAAGAATGAGTTTCTGGATTACGATTATTAAAAGGCCGCGCTCTAAAACTGCACGGAAAGGGGCAAAAGAGCAGGGTTTCATTGACCTGCCAGAGCTGAACGTGATGGTAGGCGAGCACGGCGGCATTGAAGGCATCGGCAGTTTTATCTGGGACCCCGCCTGGGTTAAAGAAGAGTGCCAAAGCCAGAATTTTGACGGTGCGCTTAATGAGAGCATTCACGGAGAAGCCAGGGAAATTCTCATTCGGCTTGTCCGCTCATCATTGCCAAAGAGGTATTCGAAATGAGCGACGGTCAAATTGTCACAGCGTTCGAAGAATGGCGAAAAGTCCACGACGAGCTATCTCAATTCCGGGACAAACTGGCCGAGATTCGAAAAAAAGGCGGATGGATGGAAGGGGTGCCCGAAGAAGAGGGTCCATATTGGATGAGACGAAAGGGTACAGAACCTTTTATCGCACGAGTCATTGAACGACGGCTTCCAGGTGGGTTATTTGTGATCGACCCATCAAAGTATGAATCCCATACGGTCGAGTGGTACGCACATGAAGGCTACGAATTCGCGCGCATCTTAACGCCGGAGGACTTGGAATGAACGGTTTACGATTCGGCATACCCATACCGCAACCTGATGACCCTATCGAGGATGTGCAAAAGACTGATCCAGATAGGTTGATTTGGTATGGGCCATGCTTGTATTGGACAGATAATTGGGACATGGTTGGGTCCTCTCCGCTGCGGATCCCTGTGTGTCCGGTGTGCCATGCCCCTGGATTTCAAATGACTTACCGAGAATGGATGGACGGCGCAGAAAGGTTTGCCAAAGAAACTAATCAGCCGGGATACCCTGAATGGTTACTGAGCGTTAAGGAGCAATGCTCTCCTGATACGTCCATATGGAAAAGGCGCGGAGAGACGGAATGAACCTAATCTTCATCCTCGCCCTGGTCGTTCTCATGGGTTACATCGCTGTCAAAAACGACGA
>JACCDG010961643.1_pt1 | contig 14789 bp, 16 predicted proteins | sample 7442471 | NCBI WGS metagenome assembly JACCDG01 (sample SAMN15323444, study PRJNA562643) | freshwater metagenome | isolation source: river surface water | place: USA:Blue River Watershed | collected 2017-08-17
CAACACCGATTTAAAGCAAAAGTTCTAAATAACGGTGTTATGTCTGTTATGATGAAGCCATGTGCATGAATCAACACATCTTTCAGCCATGGCGTTAGGCAATAAAACCCTGCCAGATCAGGTGGCAGACTATCTGATCGCTCGAATTTTCATTGGCGAGCTAAAGCCGGGAGATAAATTGCCGGCCGAACGCCAACTGGCAGATCAGCTCGGAGTCGATCGCACCTCATTACGCATGGCACTCAGACACCTTTCACGCCTCGGACTGCTACGTTCGGTGCATGGATCGGGCATAACCATTGAGGATTATGCAGACAAGGGAGGACTGGACTTTCTCGCCACGGTCTTCAGCATGGAACAGCTTGATCTGGGCGGGCGGTTTCTACTGGAGGCGCTCGATCAATGGTGTTTTTTTATGCCGCTATTGATCATGTCTGCATCACAACAACGTGAGCCGGGACTCATTGACGCACAAGCACTGAGAGGGCTACTGCAAATGCAGTTGGCACTGATACCACACAAGCAGGAACAACTATTGCCAATCGTAGAGCTGGAGCTGGAGCTGCACGACCGGCTCAATAACCAGGTCGGCAGCATCATCATGCGCTTGATCAACAACTCCACACGCATTCTTCGGCGACGAATCATTTACATGTTGTTTGACAGTATCGACCTTGAACAACATATTGCTTATCACCAGCGCCTGCTGGAACAAATTCTTGAAAACTCGATACAAGGCCATGCGTTAATGGATCGTTATCGTGCCTACCTGACCAATCTGACACAGGAATTGCGGACCCGTCTGCGAGCCTTGCCGCCAGAACCCAGACTGCTGCGCTCTCCACTATGAACACCACAGCAAATTAACATTGTTATTTTTTATATATTTGTTACATTACCGAACAAACTCGTGACAGCGCCCAATCAGACGCAAATCCGAGACATTGTCGGTCTTAGTCTGCCAGCGGAATGATAGGTGCTGACTAAACCCGCTGTCATACTGAAGTCGCGACAAGCACTCAAGCCACACAGCCCACTTTGAGAGACGCAATACAAGCATCCCCGGCAATGGCCTGGCGCCCGAATGCGACATACGCTTTGCCATCTATAACACTCATTGACATGGGTATTACATCGACGGAAGCGGCATGGAAACAATCATCGCACAAAGCACAACATAGGCCGCAGGCAGTTAAAAACAATGGGAATGCACCAGAAAAAGCGCAGCAATTTATAGATTGACCGAGCGGTGGCCAGCCATTACCAACAGCGCATTGCCGGACAAACAGACATGACAAAAGCATCAACAACCTTATGCAAAGCGGGTTTTCAAATCAATACAACCTGTTATCATCAACCCAAGATTTGAACAATTACTCGACACACGAGGAGAAATCATGGAAAAAAACTGGCTGAAAAGTTACCCCGCGGGAGTCCCGTCGGAAATCAACCCGGATCAGTACACCTCACTGGTGGAAATGTTTGAAGAAACCGTGGGCAAGTATGGCGATAAAACGGCTTTCATCAACCTGATGACGCCAATGAGTTATCGTGAACTGGACAAGAAATCGCGGGACTTTGCCGCCTATCTGCAAAACGGACTGGGCCTGAAGCAGGGTGACCGCGTGGCACTGATGATGCCTAACCTGCTGCAATATCCGGTGGCTGTTTTTGGCATCCTGCGAGCAGGGCTGATCGTCGTCAACGTCAACCCGCTCTACACCGCTCGCGAACTGCAACATCAGCTTACGGACTCAGGCGCTCAAGTGATACTGATTTGCGCCAACTTTGCTGCGACCTTGCAGGAAGCACTGCCAAAAACACCGGTCAAGCACATCATCATCACCGAATTGGCCGACCTTTGTCCCCAACCAAAACGTTTCCTTTTCAACATGCTGATCAAGCATGTGAAAAAAATGGTTCCGGCCTTCTACCTGCCAGGCGCAAAGAAACTGAACTCGGTTCTGGCTATCGGTGCCGGGTTACCGCTGAACAAGCCGAAAATCAACAATACCGATCTTGCCTTCCTGCAATATACGGGTGGCACAACCGGGCTTTCGAAAGGGGCGATGCTGACGCATCGCAACGTGGTCGCCAATATTCTGCAAGTAAAAGCACTGGCCGGTGCGGCGATGACGGACAAGGAGGTATTGGTTACTGCACTGCCGCTTTATCACGTATTTGCGTTGGTAGCGAGCGTCATGTTTTTCATGGTGGGCGGCACCAATATCCTGATCACCAATCCGCGCGATCCAGAGATGTTCATCAAGGTCATCAAGGATGCCGGGTTTACAGCCATGATTGGCGTCAACACCCTGTTCAACTCGCTACTGAACAGCCCGAGCTTCAAGCAGGTTAACCTCAGCCACCTGCGCTTTACCCTGTCGGGGGGCATGGCCACCCAGCCATCAGTTGCAGATCGCTGGCACAAAGAAACCGGCTGCCTGATTCTGGAAGGTTACGGGCTCACCGAAACGTCGCCAGTAGTCAGCCTTAACCCGCCAGAAACCCAGGCGTTTACCGGCACAGTAGGGCTGCCGGTACCCTCGCTGGAAGTCTCGATTCGTGATGAAAATGGCAAGGAAATGGGGCTTAACGAGCCAGGAGAAATCTGTGTTCGCGGTCCAAACATCATGAAAGGTTACTGGCAACGCCCGGATGAGAGCAAAAAGGTGCTGACTGACGACGGCTGGCTGATGACAGGTGATGTTGGGCAGATAGAAGATGACGGCCGGCTGCGTATCGTCGACCGCAAGAAAGACATGATCCTGGTTTCGGGCTTCAACGTTTATCCGAACGAAGTCGAAAACATCATCGCCGCTCATCCTGGCGTACTGGAGGTTGCAGTGATTGGCGTTCCAGCCGATGCAACCGGCGAAGCAGTCAAAGCCTATGTGGTGAAAAAAGATGCCGGTTTGACCGAAAAGGACATCATTGACCACTGCCGCAAACAACTGACCGCCTACAAAGTACCGCGCATGGTTGAGTTCCGCACCGACCTGCCGAAAACCAATGTCGGCAAGATCCTGCGCAAGGAGTTGCGCGCAGAACTGGAGAAACCCAAAGCGGCTGACAAACAGGCTACGGCAACAACGGCATAATGCCAACCGATGTACCCCATCAAGGGCCACTCATGTGGCCTTTTTTCTTTTGTGCAAGGCACCATACGCAGCATTTTTCGCAAGCTATACTGAGCCCATGAGCAGACACGACAATCCCCCCCAATCCGGCAACTGGCTCAACCGACTGGCAGGCATCACCTCCTTCCTCGGCAGTGAAGGTTCGCTGGAAGACAACCTCAACGAGCTGGCGGCGACTGCGGCAAGCATGCTGCACGCCGATTTCTGCTCGATCATGTTGTTAACCGCAGTATCGGATGAATGTGCCGAGCTGACGCTCAAACTGGTAGCCCACCACGGTCCGATTGCCGACGATGCGGAAAAGGAAAACGTTGGCCCCGGCCAGGGCATTGCCGGGCAAGTACTGGAAAGCGGCAAATCCATCCTGGTGGAGGATATCGACACATCCCCCTACGCGGAGCATGCACGACGCAAAGATCAGCCCTACCGCTCGCTGATCGCCTCACCGATTCACCTCAATGGCGAACTGATCGGCGTCATCAACATCACCGGCAATCGTTTTCCACGCCCTTTCAATATTGATGACCAGAACCTGCTGGATATTGCTGCGCTATTCATCGGCAAATCGATTCAAGTGATGCAGCTGCAGAACGTGCTTAATTCCCGCTTTGCGCAAATGGCACTGGCACAGCAGGAACAACAGGCGCTTCAGCAGAAATTCAGCGCCAATCCCGCACACAATCCAGACCAACTGGCAAAACTGCTCGCCAAAACCTTCTATCGTGAATTAACCCGCGCCGGCCTCAACTCCAGCCAGATCATCAGTACCGCAACTGAAATCATCAATCAGCTCAACAGCAGCCTGAGCAAACACAAAAAACGCATGGAACGTCAGTAAACAATAGTATCCACGCGGCCCCCCGCGTGGACGATACACGGCTTTTCCGAGTAAAACAGTCGACTTTTATCGCTTATCGCCCGCCCATTGTTGACTAATTTAATCGGGTATTATATATTCGATCGCAATTAGAGATTGGCAAGGATAAGCCATGCGACTGACAACCAAAGGACGTTTTGCCGTAACCGCCATGCTGGACCTGGCCTTGCGCCAGGGTAACGGCCCGGTGACACTGGCGGGCATCAGCGAACGTCAGCGTATTTCGCTGTCGTATCTGGAACAACTGTTCGGCAAGCTGCGCCGCCGCAAGCTGGTTGACAGCGTTCGGGGGCCAGGTGGTGGTTACTGCCTGGCACGTGCAGCGCAGGAAATCTCCATTGCAGAAATCATTCGCGCAGTGGACGAACCAATCGACGCAACACAGTGTGGTGGCAAGGAAAACTGCCACGAAAAAGAGCGCTGCATGACCCACGACCTGTGGGTCAACCTTAACGCCACCATCTATGACTACCTGACTTCGGTCACGCTGGGCAATCTGGTTGATAGCCAGCTGGCCAAACAACATGGTGCCGAAGTTGCCGTTTTGATCGACAAACGCGGCCCCAAAGCTGCTGCCGCTGCAGTCTGAACACTTGCTCGCCAATTTAGTGGAGTCTCTTCAATGTTGAAATTACCGATATATCTGGATTACTCGGCCACCACGCCGATCGACCCACGGGTGGCAGATTTGATGATTCCGTACCTGACAGAAAAATTCGGCAATCCTGCCTCGCGCTCGCACGCATTTGGCTGGGAAGCGGAGAAAGCAGTGGAAGATGCGCGCGAACAGGTTGCGCAGCTGGTCAACTGCGACGCCAAGGAAATTGTCTGGACATCGGGCGCAACAGAATCGAACAACCTGGCGATCAAGGGTGCAGCCCAGTTCTACAAGGGCAAGGGCAAACACCTGATCACCATGAAGACCGAGCACAAGGCCGTGCTCGACACCATGCGTGAACTGGAACGCCAGGGCTTTGAGGTCACTTATCTGGCGCCACAGGAAAACGGCCTGATTAACGTCGATGAGTTTATTGCGGCAATCCGCCCGGACACCATTCTGGCATCCGTCATGTTCGTCAATAACGAAATTGGCGTGATTCAACCGATTGCCCAACTGGGTGAGATCTGCCGCGGCAAGGGCGTGATTTTCCATGTTGATGCAGCCCAGGCCACCGGCAAGGTCGCGATTGATCTGCAAACGCTGAAAGTGGATCTGATGAGCTTCTCGGCGCACAAGACTTATGGCCCGAAAGGTATCGGTGCATTGTATGTACGCCGCAAGCCGCGTATCCGCATCGAAGCGCAAATGCATGGCGGTGGCCACGAACGCGGCATGCGCTCCGGCACACTGGCAGCGCACCAGATCGTCGGCATGGGCGAAGCATTCCGTATTGCCCGCGAAGAAATGCAGGCAGAAAACGAGCGTATCCGCATGTTGCGTGACCGACTGTGGGCGGGTCTGTCGACAATTGACGAGGTGTATATCAATGGCGACCTGGAACAGCGTGTGCCGCATAACCTCAACGTCAGCTTCAACTTCGTCGAGGGTGAATCACTGATCATGGCGATCAAGGATCTGGCGGTATCGTCCGGATCGGCCTGCACCTCGGCAAGCCTGGAACCCTCGTATGTATTGCGCGCGCTGGGCCGCTCCGACGAACTGGCTCACAGCTCGATCCGTTTCACCATCGGTCGCTTCACGACCATTGAAGAAGTCGATTACGCGATCCAGCTGCTGCAGCAGAAAATCGGCAAGCTGCGCGAGCTTTCCCCGCTGTGGGAAATGCACCAGGAAGGCATTGATCTGAATACCGTGCAATGGGCGGCACACTGATTATCTAGGAGTACATCATGGCTTACAGCGACAAAGTTCTCGATCATTACGAAAATCCGCGCAACGTCGGCACGTTCGACAAGGGTGATGGTTCGGTCGGCACCGGCATGGTGGGTGCACCGGCTTGCGGCGATGTGATGAAATTGCAGATCAGGGTCAACGAAGAAGGCATCATTGAAGATGCAAAATTCAAAACCTATGGCTGCGGCTCGGCAATTGCCTCATCGTCACTGGTCACAGAATGGGTAAAAGGCAAAACACTGGATCAGGCACTGGATATCAAGAACACCCAGATCGCCGAAGAACTGGCCCTGCCACCGGTGAAAATCCACTGCTCGATTCTTGCGGAAGACGCCATCAAGGCAGCGGTAGCCGATTACAAAGCCAAACACAACGATTGAGCCGGGAGCAAAGACAATGGCCATATCTGTTTCGCAAAGTGCAGCCAAACATATCAGCGATTTCCTCAGCAAACGCGGCAAGGGTATGGGCATTCGCCTTGGCGTACGCACCTCGGGTTGCTCGGGCATGGCATACAAGCTGGAGTTTGTCGATGAACTGCATGACGGAGATATCGAGTTCGACAGCAATGGTGTCAAGGTTTATACCGACGCCAAAAGTCTGACATATCTGGACGGCACCGAACTTGATTTTGTGCGTGAAGGCCTGAACGAAGGCTTCAAGTTCAATAATCCGAACGTCAAAAACCAGTGCGGTTGCGGCGAAAGCTTCAACGTCTGATTACCGGCAGTGCCCGCCTGTTATGATAGCGGCGGGCAATCCCGCCGTTTTCATTCGGACTATCGGCATCATGTTGATCGACTTCAGCAAAAACCATTTTGAACTGTTCGGCCTGCCGGCCAGCTTCCAGCTGGACATAACCCAGCTGGAGCAGGCCTATCGCCAGTTACAGGCGCAAGTACATCCGGACAAACACGCACACCTGGGCGAAACAGAAAAACGCCTGGCACTGCAATGGGCCACCCAGGCCAACCATGCCTACCAGACATTGCGCCAGCCGCTGGCCCGGGCGCGTTATCTGCTGCAGCTGAACGGCATCGACACACAGGAAGAAACCAACACCGCAATGCCGGCCGATTTCCTGATGGAGCAGATGGAATGGCGCGAAGCCATTGGCGATGCCAAGGCAGCACAAGACATCACCGAACTGGAGGCACTGTCACATCGCCTGCGCCGCGAAGTTCAGCAGATGCAGCAAGTAGTGGCGCAGTTGCTGGATGAACAGCAAGCCTATGCCAAGGCGGCAGAACTGGTACGCAAACTGCGCTTTTTCGAGAAACTCGATAGCGAACTCGGCGATGCCATCGAAGCAGCCCTGTAATCAAAGTTACGCCACAATCTCAAGGATCAGATCATGATGCGGATTATCCTGGCAACAATCACTGCCGCCTTGCTTGGTGGCTGCGCCCACTGGCATAACGCGCATGGCGAACACGCAGGGCATGGCGACATGGCCGCCTGCCAGGGGCAAGGCAAGGAAGGCGAGATGTGCCCGCTGCGTAACAAGGAAGCCGCTAACGCCGGCATGCCGGATTGCTGCAAGGGCAAGAAGGCCCCCGGCAGCAATAACTGATCCCACCTTCATCCAACCGATCGCCCGGATTAATCTGAATGGCTCTCCTGCAAATCGCCGAACCCGGCATGTCCACCGCACCTCACCAGCACCGGCTGGCAATCGGTATTGATCTCGGCACCACCAATTCACTGGTTGCCACCGTGCGCAATGCCAGCGCCACCGTGCTGAGCGATGAAATGGGCAGAGCCTTGCTGCCGTCAGTGGTGCACTACGGCCGCCATGGTGAAGTTGATGTCGGCTACAGCGCACAAAATGCCCAGAGCAATGATCCGCATAACACCATCGTATCGGTGAAACGCTTCATGGGTCGGGGCCTGAATGATATCAGCGGCCACGATAGCCTGCCCTATCAGTTCATCGACACACCGGGCATGTTGCAACTCAAAACCGTGGCCGGACCAAAAAGCCCGGTGGAAGTGTCGGCAGATATTCTCAGGCGCCTGCGCGAACGCGCCGAAGCCACACTGGGTGGAGAGCTGACCGGTGCAGTGATCACGGTGCCGGCCTATTTTGACGATGCCCAGCGCCAGGCCACCAAGGATGCGGCGACACTGGCCGGCCTCAACGTATTGCGCCTGCTCAACGAGCCCACCGCAGCGGCAGTAGCCTATGGCCTGGACAACGGGTCAGAGGGCACCTACGTGGTGTATGACCTTGGCGGCGGCACCTTCGATGTATCGATTCTCAGACTGTCGCGCGGCGTATTCGAGGTATTGGCCACCAGCGGAGATTCTGCGCTGGGCGGTGACGATTTCGATCACCGCGTATATTGCTGGATTCTGGAACAATCCGGCCTGTCACTCTTGTCGGCCAAAGACACGCGACTGCTGCTGACCAAATCGCGCAACGCCAAGGAAGTATTAACCGCACACGGAGTCGCGCCGATTACGGCGGTGTTGTCTGATGGCTTTGTCATCGACCTGACGCTGACCAGCGAAATTTTTACCGACATTTCCCGTAGTCTGGTCAACAAAACACTGCTGCCGGTGCGCAAGGCACTGCGCGACGCACAACTGACAATCGACGATATTCACGGCGTGGTGATGGTTGGTGGTGCCACGCGTATGCCGCAGATTCGTCGCGCAGTGGCTGATTATTTCGGGCGCGAACCGCTCACCAATCTTGATCCGGACAAAGTAGTGGCGCTTGGGGCGGCGATTCAGGCCAATGCCCTTGCCGGCAACCGCGGCGGCGACGACTGGTTGCTGCTGGACGTTACCCCGCTGTCGCTGGGGCTGGAAACCATGGGTGGACTGGTGGAGAAAATCATCCCGCGCAATTCGCCGATTCCGATTGCCCGGGCGCAGGAATTCACCACCTACAAGGACGGCCAGACTGCACTGGCAGTACATGTGCTGCAGGGTGAGCGCGAACTGGTGAGCGATTGCCGTTCGCTGGCACGTTTTGAACTGCGCGGCATTCCACCGATGGTGGCAGGTGCCGCACGAATCCGCATTACCTTTCAGGTCGATGCCGACGGACTGTTGTCAGTGTCGGCACGCGAACAAAGCACCGGCATCGAGGCGCAGATCAGCGTCAAACCTTCTTACGGACTGAGTGACGACGACATCGGCCGCATGTTGCAGGATTCGCTGCAGCACGCAGGCACCGACATGCATGCACGCAGCCTGCGCGAAGCCCAGGTAGAAGCGCAGGCGCTACTCGACGCCATCAAGGCGGCACTGGCCAACGATGCCGACCTGCTAGGCAGTGACGAGCGCAGCACCATTGATCAGGCGCTGCAGACCCTGCAGCAGCAACTGCCGGGCAACGATGCAGACCAGCTCAGACGGGCGACCGAGGCATTGAATAATGCCACCACCGATTTTGCCGCGCGGCGCATGGACAAGCAGATCAACAAGGCGCTCAGCGGGCGCAAACTGACCACTCTGGAGTAAGGACACATGCCGCAAATCATCATACTGCCGCACCAGGATTTGTGCCCGGACGGCGCTGTCATCGAGGCCGAGAGCGGCACCAGCATCTGCGATGCGCTACTCGAGAATGACATTGAAATCGAACACGCCTGCGAAAAGGCCTGTGCCTGCACCACCTGCCACGTGGTTGTGCGCGAGGGTTTCAATTCACTGGAGCCCGCTGACGAATTCGAGGAAGACCGCCTGGATCAGGCCTGGGGACTGGAACCGACATCACGCCTGTCGTGTCAGGCAATCGTCACGGATAGCGATCTGGTGGTAGAGATTCCCAGATATTCGATCAACCATGCCAAAGAGTCACACTGATCATGAAATGGATTGAAGTTACCGAAATTGCCATCCAGCTGGCCGATGCCCATCCGGACATCGACCCGAAAACCGTCCGCTTTACCGATCTGCACAACTGGGTGCTGGGCCTGCCCGAATTCGACGACGATCCGAAACACGGTGGCGAAAAAGTGCTGGAAGCCATCCAGCAGGCCTGGATCGACGAAGTCGCCTGATTTAGCGCTCACGCCACGGCGCTGAACTACACTGAGGCTATTGTCCCAGTCAGTCCGGCGCCGATGTCACCCTCCCCTGCCCGCACCTCCCGTTTCAGCTACGCACTGTTCGCCTTGCTGCTGCTGGCATTGCTGGACATAGCCGGCCTCGGCTGGCTGGAATCGGCAGATCGTCTTGGCGGCGACTTGCTGCTGCGTTTGCATGCACGCCACCACCCCGCTCCAGACAATATCGTCCTGCTCGACATCGATCAGAAGAGCCTGGAAAACCTGCAAGCCGAAGCGGGTGCCTGGCCCTGGCCAAGAGCGATCCACGGCGAACTGCTGGCTGCCGTGCGCCAGCAGCAGCCGCAGGCAATCGTACTTGACCTGCTGTTCAACGAAGTTGACCGCTTTCGGCCCGATAGCGATGCCTTCTTCAACCAGCAACTGGCCGGGCCCACACCCGTCTATCTGCCGATTGCACGGCTGCCAGACGGCCAGCCCCTGCCACTGAGGCAATTACCCGCCACGCTGGGCATCGTTGCCGGAAAAGGCGCAGCAAACGATGCAGCATTGCCGCTGTTGTTGCCGCAAGCGCTGGAGCCACAACACTGGCGTGGCGGCCTGATCAATTTTCTGGAAGACGAAGACTCGATCGGTCGGCGTTACTGGCTGTATCAGTCGCAGGCGGGCTGGCGCCTGTATTCCCTGCCGGCGCAGATGGCTCGTGATTTTGGCTGGGCACTGCCGGCCGCCGACAACATGATGCTGCACTGGTATCGGCGAGGCAGTTTTCAGCACATCAGCTATGGCGATCTGTTTCAGGACCTCGGCCGTGAGCAGCGACAAAGGCCGGCTAACGAGCTCAGGGGAAAAATCCTGATTGTCGGCACCAGCGCCCCCGGCCTGCACGATCTGCGCCTGACCCCTATGTCGGCCACGCATTCCGGCGCAGAAATACTCGCCACCGCCATCGCCAACCTGCAGCAGGCAGACAGTCTGCAGCCGCTGCCTCGCAGCAGCTTGCTGCCGCTGTCCCTGGTACTTCTGCTATTACTCTGGCAGCGCTTCAGCCAGGCAGACCACTCCATCAGCCGTGCCGGCCTCTCGCTGTTTCTGCTCAGTATCGCAGGCGTTGCCGGAGCATTGCTGGCCTTGCGCTGGCAGCTGCAGATTCCGGTTTTTACCCCCTTGCTGCTGGCCTGGCTGTATTTCTGGCTGGCGGCACTGCTGGCCTACCTGGCCGAACGCCAGCGTCGCGAGCAAGCGGTGCAGCTGTTCAGCCGCTTTCTTGATGCGCGCGTGGTCGATAATCTGGTGCGCAGCGGTGATGCCGAGCAATGGCAAGCCAGCCAGAGCCGCCCGGTAACCGTGCTGTTTTCGGATATCCGCGGTTTTACCAGCCTCTCCGAATCGGCACCGCCGGAGCAGATCGTCGATCTGCTCAACCGCTATTTCAGCCGCCAGGTTGCGGTGATTTTTCGCCACGGCGGCACACTCGACAAATTCATCGGCGATGCCATCATGGCCTTCTGGGGCGCGCCGACCGACGACGCCCGGCATGCCATCCACGCAGTTGACGCAGCGCTGGACATGGTGGACGAGCTGATGGCCTTCCGCAGCGAGCTGGGGCAGGCCGGTGCCCACTTCGACGTGGGGATCGGCCTGCACAGCGGACCGGCTGTGGTTGGCCTGATTGGTTCTTCGCAACGGCTTGACTACACTGCAATTGGCGACACGGTAAATCTGGCCAGCCGCATTGAAGGCCAGACCAAGGGCGTGGCGCGAATACTGGTTTCGCAGGCCACCCGTGAATTGTGCTCAGACCAGTTCGAATTCACCGATCACGGCTTACATCACGTCAAGGGGCGGGAACAGGGTGTACGCCTGTTTGAACCGAAGCGGAGAACACATTGAAGCACTGGCAAACGATGACCACCACACTGCTGCTGATGCTGGGTGCCTCGCTGCAGGCAGGCGAGCCCGGCACCATAATCAAAAGCAGCGAGCTGAAGAGCAAACCCTTTGCCGACGCCAGCAGCAGCGGCACTGTGGAAGCATCCACCCGGATCGACATCATCAGCCGCCAGGGCGCCTGGATGCAGGTCAAGCCAGCCAAAGGCAGCAGTGGCTGGGTGCGCATGCTGAATGTGCGTACCGATGCAGCCAGCCAGGCGGCGGATAGCGGCATCGACAAACTCGGCAAACTCTACAAGACCGGCAGCAGTGGCAGTGCCGTCACCACCGGCGTCAAAGGGCTGTCTGCAGAAGAGTTGCAACAGGCACATCCGAACCAGGCCGAACTGCAGAAAATGAACAACTATCGCAGCAACAATAACGACGCCCGGCAATTTGCCCAGCAGGGGCGGCTCTCCAACCAGCACATTGACTATCTGCCATAGGAGCACAGCACATGCGACTGATTCTCCCGCTTGTCCTGTCCGTTTTGCTTGGGGCCTGTGCCGGCGGACAACGGTTCAGCCTGAACCACATCGACCTGAACCAGGCAATGGCCATCGGACAAAACGTGGTAAAGGCCAGCTCCGATCTCAGCGATAGCGAAGAAATCGATCTGGGCAGCGGCATTGCCGCCAATCTGCTGGGCGCTGCACCACTCACGCAAAATGCCGAGATGCAGCGCTACGTCAACCGCGTCGGTCAGTGGCTGGCCTTGCAGACTGAACGCCCCGAACTGCCCTGGCGCTTTGGTGTGCTCGATTCACCCAACGTCAACGCCTTTGCCACTCCGGGAGGGTATATTTTTGTCACCCGGGGATTGCTGCTCAGGCTGAACAACGAAAGTGAACTGGCCGGGGTGCTGGCTCACGAGATTGCGCATGTTCTGCAACGCCATCATGTCAGCGCCATCCGCAAAAGCGCCGGAGCAGAAGCACTGGCGGGCGTGGCCAACATGGCGGCGGCACAACGTGGTGACTGGCGCAGCCAGCAACTGGGCAAGCTGTTCAGTGCCGGCACCGAGCTGTATATCACTGGCCTCTCGAAAGATGATGAGCTGGCTGCGGATCGCGCCGGCGTCGTCATTGCCGCCCGTGCCGGTTATCATCCCTACGGATTGATATCGGTGCTGCAGACCCTGAACCGGATCAACCCGCAAGATGGTGCCGTGGCGCTGATGTTCAAAACCCACCCGACGCCAGCCAGCCGCATGGATGCGCTGGACCAGGCCATGGGTAACCGCATGGCGCGTTATGAAACGGGCGTGATCGACACGCCGCGTTTTGCCAAACTGAAAAAATAGAGAACCGGAATGAAACTGATCGCCTCGCTGACCTCACCGTTTGCACGCAAGATTCGCGTGTTGCTGCTGGAAAAGGACATCCCGTGCGAATTGCAGGTGGATATCCCCTGGAATGCGGATACCCGGGTGCCGCACTACAATCCGCTGGGCAAGGTGCCGGTGCTACTGAAGGAGGATGGACGGCCACTCTACGATTCGCCGGTCATCGCCGAATACCTGGACACCGTCATCACCTCACCGCAATTCATACCCGAAGACAGGTGCCGCGCCATCGACGTGAAACAGCTTGAAGCATTGGCTGACGGCGTGGTGGATGCCTGTGTCACGATATTCCTCGAGCGCAAACGCCCGCCGGAACGACAGGACATGGAATGGATCGACCGCCAGCAAGGCAAGATTGAACACGGACTCCAGGCGCTGGAAAAAACCTTGCTCGACGGCCCCTACCTGCTCGGAGAACAACTGACACTGGCCGACATTGCCTGCGCCTGTGCGCTGGGTTATCTGGACTTCCGCTTTCCGGATATCGACTGGCGTAGCGAACACCCTCGCCTGCTGGCTTACGCCGAGCAATTGTTTGCCCGGCCCAGCTTTGTCAAAACCCGGCCACCGCTTTAAGTCACGGCCATGTCGCAGCAGCTCTCTCCGGCGCCACTGACACCGGCACTGCTGACAACAGAGGCCGACGGCCCAGGCCAGCAAGCGTTGCTGGCGCTGGAGCAGAGTGCCAGCGAAGCACTGGCAGCGCGGCGCCCGTGGCTGCTGTTTGCCCCCCAACTGGAAGCGCAGTTCGAGCGCGACGCCACCGCCGAGCGGGTGGCGCGGTTTCGCGTGCTGGGGGTGATTGCGCTGCTGATCCTCAACCTGTTCAACATCACCGATCGCAGCATGTTGCCGGACATTGCCGAACAGGCAATGACCATCCGCCTGGGCATCCTCAGCCCGGTGATGGCGGCAGCGCTGCTGGCACTGTATCTGCCGGGTATGGCACGCTGGCGCGAATGGATACTGGCGGCACTGGTGGTGCTGGCATCGGCCAGCCTGATCTATTTTTTCACCCAGAGCCGGCACCCGAACGCACTGCAATATCACACTGGAGTGATTCTGATCGTGATGTTCGGCAATATCGTTATCCGCCAGCGCTTCTGGTTCGCATTTGCCACCAGCCTGTTGATATTGGTGCTGTATATCACCGGCATTGCCCAATTGCAGCACATGGCGCCAGAAATCAAGCTCAACAGCGACATAGTGCTGTTTTCTGCAGTCGCCATCAGCCTGGTGGCCAACTACCAGATGGAATACGACTCGCGGCGGGGCTATTTACAGACCCTGCTGCAGCGTATCGAGGCACTGAAGCTGAAACGCTCGCGTGACGAGCTGGATCGTCAGGCCAAATCCGACCCGCTCACCGGGCTGGCCAACCGCCGCTATTTCGATAGTCGCCTGCTGACCGAATGGAGCCGCGCCCAGCGCGAACAGGAGTCGGTTGCCATCATTTATCTCGATGTCGACAACTTCAAGGCCTACAACGAACACTACGGCCATCAGGCCGGCGACGAATGCCTGATCCGCGTCGCCCGCGAAATCAACGCCAGCGTTCAACGCAGCAGCGATGTCTGTGCGCGTTATGGCGGAGAGGAATTCATCATCCTGCTGCCAC
>JACCDG010096635.1_pt1 | contig 14788 bp, 18 predicted proteins | sample 7442471 | NCBI WGS metagenome assembly JACCDG01 (sample SAMN15323444, study PRJNA562643) | freshwater metagenome | isolation source: river surface water | place: USA:Blue River Watershed | collected 2017-08-17
AAGTGGACAGAGACAGAAATCTCTGTAGATCATCCTGCAAGAAAGAAAGAAGCAGTCCGCGACCCTACCATTTTTACTGGCGGATTGACTACCAATCTCGTCGGTCTACATTGTGACGTTGCTGTCTTTGATGACGTCGTAGTCAATGAGAATGCTTATACAGAAGACGGAAGAGAAAAGACAAGGACTCAATACTCACTCTTGTCTTCTATTCAAGGTGCAGACGCTAGTACGTGGGTTGTAGGTACTCGGTACCATCCTAAGGATTTGTACAACGATCTAGCAGAAATGGTAGTCGATATGTACAACCAAGAAGGTGAACCTACTGAGTCTTATTCTTTGTACGAAGTAATGGAGGAGCAGGTTGAGTCAGCAGGAGACGGATCAGGAGAGTTCCTTTGGCCTAGACAACAACGATATGACGGTAAATGGTTCGGCTTCGATCAGCGTGTACTCGCTACCAAACGAACACAATACCTTGATCGTACTCAGTTCAGAGCCCAGTATTATAACAACCCTAACGACGTTGATAGCGCACCAATATCCCCAGAGTATTTTCAATACTATGAACGGTCCAAGCTAGGGCGAACAGATGGTAAATGGCATTACGCTGGTAAACGTCTTAATGTTTTTGCTGCTGTTGACTTCGCTTATAGTGTTCGCCTTAAATCTGACTACTCCTGTGTTATCGTCGTAGGCGTTGACTCTGACAATAATTATTATGTCCTCGATATCGAACGATTCAAGACAAAGCTAATTTCTGAATACTTCCAGAAGATACTAACACTCCATCAGAAGTGGGACTTCAGAAAGATACGTGCTGAAGTCACCTCCGCTCAGATGGCTATCGTAGAAGACTTAAAAGTTAATTACATCCGTCGTCATGGCTTAGCACTGTCTATTGAGGATCACAAACCTACCCGCCATGAAGGAACTAAAGAAGAGAGAATGGAAGCAATTCTCCAGCCTAGGTACGCAAACCGTCAGGTGTGGCACTACCAAGGAGGCAACTGCCAAATACTCGAAGACGAGCTTGTCTTGCAAAACCCTCCTCACGATGATGTCAAAGACGCTCTTGCTTCCTGCATCGAAATATGCGTAGCGCCTACAATAGGCAAAATCCAAGGTATGAACAACTATAGGGACATGATGACAAAAGTATCCAATGCACGTTTCGGAGGTGTTAGCTTCTAATGGCTGGCTCAGTCCTAGACCTCGATCAAGTCATTGTCCCTGACCAGCTAGGCTGTGCTCTTGCTACACAGTACGTCACATGGGATACGTTGAAGTCTGTTCGTATTAACGACTGGAATATGATCCAGAAGTACGTCTACGCGACAGATACTAATAATACAGCTAACAACGCACTTCCTTGGAAGAACAAGACGACTGTTCCTAAACTCTGTCAAATCAGAGACAACCTGTACGCCAATTACATGGCAGCTCTCTTCCCTAAGCGCCAGTCAGTTACTTGGGAAGGCGCTGTCGGTAAAGATCAGACAGCAGGTAAGAAGAACGCTATCGAAGCGTACTGCCAGAACATGATGGAACAGCCTGAGTTCAAAGAAGCTGTTTCTCGTTCAGTCCTAGATTATATTGATTACGGCAATCCATTCCTTACACTGACTTGGAAGGACGAACAAATTGCTCATGACACTGGTTTCAAATCCGGCTATGTGGGTCCTATACCTGTTCGCATTAGCCCCTTGGATATTGTATTCAATCCTATTGCTCCCTCCTTTTCGCAAACTCCTAAAATCGTCAGATCAGTAGTAACGATTGGTGAGCTTGCTTCCCAGTTAGCTTCATTTACTTCACCTGACTATGCAGAAGAAACTCAGAAAGCTTTTGACTACCTGAAAGACGTTCGTAAGACTGTCTCTCAGTGGAATGGTGGGTATAAGACAAAGAACGAACTCTTCGCTATTGCAGGGTTTACTTCTTTCGATGTCTATCTTCGTTCAAGCTACGTTGAAATCCTTACTTTCCAAGGCGACTATTACGACGTCTGGAATGACAAGATGTACAAGAATTACGTCATCCACGTTGCAGATAGACACAAAGTGCTTGGTATGCGGCCTAATCCCAGCTTCCTTGGGAAATCTAATATTTTCTCTACATCATGGAGGATGCGACCCGACAACCTATGGGGAATGGGTCCGCTCGACAACCTTGTCGGAATGCAATACAGGATAGACCACGTAGAGAATTTAAAGGCTGACGTCTTTGATTTAGTTGCAGCGCCACCGTTAATGATAAAGGGCCTTGTTGATGATTTCCAGTGGGGCCCATTTAGTAAGATATACGTTGGCGATGATGGAGACGTCAAAGTATTGGCTCCTGATGTTAACGCTTTACAGTATAACCTGGAGATCGAGAACCTCCAAAATACTATGGAAGTTATGGCAGGCTCTCCAAAAGAAGCCGCAGGATTTAGAAGTCCTGGTGAAAAGACAATGTACGAGGTCCAAAGACTAGAGAATGCTGCCAATCGTATCTTTCTAACTAAAGTCCGTCAGTACGAAGAACAAGTCCTAGAACCTCTTCTAAACGCTATGTTAGAGCTTGCTCGTCGTAAGATGGATGGTGCTACTACTGTTCGTGTCTTTAACGACGAGACACACGCTATGGACTTCATGTCAATAACTCCAGAAGACCTGTCAGGCATGGGTCGTATTCGTCCTATTGCTGCTCGCGTGTTCGCAGAGAAGGCAGAGCGTGTACAGAACATGACTAATTTCTACGCTTCAGCTATCGGTGCTGACCCTGAGATACGCGCGCATATGTCCACCCTTGCTCTTGCTACTATGTTCGAGGACTTGCTTGATATTGAACCTTATCAAGTCGTCAAGCCGTACATTCGTATTATCGAAGAACAAGAGGCTCAGAAGTTTGTCAACGCTGGGCAAGAACAAGTTGCCCTAGACGCAGAGACACCTGCTGGTACATCACCAGATGATGTTTCTATTCCAACACAACCGCAGGTAATGTAACATAGTGGGCATTCCTAGCGTATGGTTTAAAGGTCTCGAAGGAGAGAAAAAGAAAGACTTCGAGAACTATCTAAGAAATTCTACTGTCCTAGTAGATAAGCTTGTAGAGATTATTCTAGACCAAATAGAAGCTCTAGAGCGCAAACAAATCCAGGAAGACTTCTACAAAGACCCTGAGTTGACTGCTCGTCTGTGTTACTTAAACGGCCAGTTAGCTGCTTATAACAGAGTCCTAGACCTCTTCCGTTACACAAAGGAACCTAAATGAGTGACCTCTTTACTGCTCCTGACCAGGAGATTACTATTGACCCAGAGAAAGATTACCTCCCCGATCTAGTAGGCGAAGGAAAGAAGTTCAAGACGCCAGCTGACCTTGCAAGGGCTAAACTTGAATCCGACATCTTTATTAAACGTCTACAGCGTGAGAACGCAGATATGCGGGCTAAGGTAGATACGGAGTTTTCAATGAAGCAGTTTCTAGACAACCTAGACTCCAAGCTGAAAGCCAAACCTGCTGAAGATACTACTCAGAGGACCACCCCTGACGAACCGAATGCAGAACCACCTAAAGGAATCTCCCAAGAGGATATTCTGAAACTCCTTGATAGCCGTGAAAAGGCTAAGCAGGAACAGGCTAACCTCGAAAAGGCAATTGAACTTTCAAAGAAAGCTTTTGGAGCCAACTACGCTCTTGTCCTTGAACAAAAGGCACAAGACCTTGGTCTTCCTAAATCTTACATCGAAGACATTGCTAAGACTAATGTTACAGCATTCGCTAAGATTGTCGGTGCTGAACCAAAGAATGAGAACACTCAGTTGTTCCCTTCGAGTAGCGTAACGACCCAGAATACTCCTCCAGTTAACACTGGCAAGAAGTACTCTGACTTCGAAAAGCTTCGGAAAGACAACTATAAAGAGTGGATTACTCCTCGCGTTCAGAACGAAATTCACGATCTTGCTGTTAAATATGGAGAGTCCTTTCTTAATTCATAATTCCTAAGAAAGGGATTTTAACATGAGCGGTTTTTCTACTAACAACAACGTTCATCTTATTCGGTCGAATCTTTGGTCCTCGCAGATTAAAGAAGTCCTCCTAGATGAACTAATCGGCACTCGTTATGTCGATATGATTACTGACTTCCCTGACGGTGAAACTCTGAACATTCCGTCTATCGGTCAGGCTGAGTCCAACGATTACGTCGAAGGTCAGGCGGTCCAGTACACGAGTATGGACACTGGTAACTTCACGTTTACGATTGACCAGTACAAGTCTTCGGCTACTTACATCACCGAGAAGATGAAACAGGACTCGTTCTATATGTCGCGTCTTGTTGCTGGCTTCGTTCCCAAGCAGGCCCGTGCGCTTGCGAAGGCGATGGAGATCAAGATTCTTGCGGCTGGTCCGGGTATGCAGACGGCTACGTCCTCGAACACGATTAACGGTGCCAAGCATCGTTTTGTCGCTTCGGGTACGAACGAAGTAATGGCCCCGGCTGACTTTGCTAAAGCAAACTACGCTTTGGATATGGCTAACGTTCCTATGCAGGGTCGTGTTGCTATCGTCCACCCGTCGGTTGGCTACGCTCTGTCAACGATCTCGAATATCACTTCGGTGTCTAATAACCCGCGTTGGGAAGGCATCATCCGTGATGGTGGTCTGACTGGCACGAAGTTCATGATGAACGTGTATGGCTTTGACGTCTACACTTCGCAGAACTTGCTGGTTAACAGCACTTCGGAACAGATTGATTCTAGTGGTCCTACTGCGGCTGCTGGCGTCAACAACCTGTTCTTCTCGGCTGCTCCAGATGTCCTGCCTATCGTAGGTGCCATCCGTCAGCCCCCGAAGGTCGACAGTGAGTACAACAAAGACTACCAGCGTGAGGAATACGTCACGACTTGCCGGTATGCCTTCAAGGGCTTCCGTCCTGAGAACATGGTCGTTGTTCTTACTGATACCGATCAGGTCTAATAAGGAGGGAATGTAAATGGCTAAATGGATTAATTCTGACGGTCTTGCCGTCAAACTTGGTGCTGACGAAGGCGATCCTACAAAGGGTGGTGATATTCGTACTGCCAATGACATTCATGTCACGCAGTTCGATATTTCTTATACCGATGCCTTGTCTGCAACGTACTCGGTCCTTGGTTCTGCGTCCACGAGCACTGATGGTGCTTATGGCGTTATGATTCCAAAGAACGCTCGTATTAAGGCGATTGAAGTCCTAGTGACGGCTGCGTTTACGAGTTCTGGAACGATTGGTTCGAGTACTCTTGGGCTTGGTCTCAAGAAGCAGTCGGACTTTTCTACCGAACTCGATCACGATGGTTTCCTGACGGCTTCGTTCGTCGGTGGTCGTCTGGACGCTGTTGGCGAAAGGACTTACGTCGAAATCGGATCGACTGGTGCTGGTGCTCTCATCGGTACTACGATTTCTGAGAACGGCGTAATCGCTCTTGCGAATACTGCACACGCTTCTCATCCGTATACGGCAGGTTCTGCTCGTATCCGTGTTGAGTGGTTCTTTCGGTAATTGAACTAATAATTCGGAGGTAGTTAATTAATGACGGTACAGCACTCAGCACTGACAGGCACAGATTTACATGAATGTAAAGGTGCTTCTTCTGCTTCTGCGAATACTGTTCGTGTAGCGGACGGTGCTGGGGGCGGTGCCTGGCAGAAAATCTCTACTAACGAAATCAATACTTCGTCTATCTTTGCGATAAACGAACGTATATTACAAGCACAAATAGTGGACGTCTCAACAGCGTCCACTGTTTATGTTCCTGTTCCTTGGAACTGTACGCTGACAGCAATCTATACTACACTCGGTACAGCTATTACGACAGCGGATTCTACGATTACTGTCAAAGACAACGGTGGTAATACCGCAGGTTCTTTTGTCGTATCTTACAGCGGTTCTGCTGCTGGTGATGTAGATAGTACAACGTTTGTTGTCAATAATACATTCCTGCAAGGACAGCGTATTAGTATTGAAACAGATGGTGGTAGTACGGTTACGTCTACGCTGTCGATTGTTCTTGTTCTGACGAGGACTGCATAATGACGATGACCACACTATTAAACGAAGGCTGGGGAGGTCATCTTAATGGCTAAACTTACATTAGACGATCTGTCCTCACTTTCTAATCAGTCTTCTGCTATCGCTACTGTCAACGAGAACAACGGTAGAGTAGAAGCTGCTCTAGAGAATACACTATCAAGAGATGGCACTAGTCCTAATCAGATGAATGCTAATCTTGATATGAACTCTTTCAGGATTATCAATCTTCCTGCTCCTACGTCTGGCTTTGAACCACTTCGTTTAATGGACGCAGAGCTGATTGCAGAGAACGCTCTCCAAGGCCCTGAAGGACCACAAGGACCTACTGGACCCGCTGGCCCTACTGGACCTCAAGGTCCTGCTGGTGCAGATGGTGCTACAGGCGCGACTGGTGCTACAGGTGCTACTGGAGCTACTGGTGCAGCGGGTACTAACGGTGTAGATGGTATTTCGTCTGGCTTTCCTTATACCTTTAGTACAACTACGGCAATGGCTGATCCTGGAGCTGGTATCTTCAGGTTCAATAACGGAACTATTTCTTCTTGTACTGCTATCGCCTTTGACGCTACTAATGCTGCTACTGGCAATCCTAGTATGCGTACTTGGATTAATACTTGGGATGATTCGTCTTCTACTATTAAAGGAAGGCTAATCATTCGTCGTATATCTGCTCCTGAGAATTACCTCATTATGAGTGTTACAGGGTCAGTTACCGATAATACTGGTTGGCTTCAAGTTCCTGTTGCGTACGTTACTGGATCAGGCTCGTTCCCTAACGGTGGATTGATGTCTGTTGAGTTTTACAGGAACGGTGATGCTGGCAGTACTGGTGCTGGTTCTGGTGATCTCTTAGCTGCAAATAATCTTTCTGACGTCTCTAACGCAGCTACAGCACGTTCTAATTTGGGTGCTGGCGACGTCCTTAAATCAAACAATCTGTCCGATCTTCCTTCAGCAAGTACTGCAAGGACTAACCTTGGGCTAGGCTCTCTTGCTACTGCAAGTACTATTAACGATAGTAATTGGAGTGGAACCGATCTTGCTATTGCTAATGGTGGTACTGGTCAGAGCACAGCTACAGCAGCCTTTGACGCTCTAGCGCCTACGACTACTCAAGGTGATGTTATCTACCACAATGGTACTGATAACGTTCGATTGGCTGCGGGTACGTCTGGTAAATTTCTGAGAACTAATGGTGCTGCTGCCAATCCTAGCTGGGAGTACCCGTTAGAACTCTTTGTCGTCTCTTTGACTGCACCTACGACAGCGGTGACTACTGGTGTGACTAAAGATTCGTTCTTTATGCCTTACGCTTTTACTGTAACAAATGTGTGGGCAAGTCTTGTTACAGCCCAAGGCAGCGGTAACATTATGACTATAGACGTTAATGAGTCGTCTTCGTCTATTCTGTCTACTAAAATTACAATTGATAATAACGAAAAGACAAGTATAACAGCAGTAACTCCTCCTGTAATCTCAGATGCTAGCATTGCTAGTGGTGCTGAAATCTCATTTGACGTAGACCAAGTAGGTAATGGTACAGGACAAGGACTGAAGGTTTACATTGAAGGTAGGCGGACTTAAGGATTAGATAATGCCTGTAATTAATTCTTTTGTATACTCTGGAGCAGCGGCTCCGCCAACAGGCAATCTATTAGCAGGTATGTCTGTAGACTCCGCTGTCTCAGCTTCTTTGAATACAATTACTAGCGGTAGACACGTCGCAAGCTTCCAGGCTGTTTCATCTGAGGCAAACGTTAGCACCCAGACACTTTCTTTTAATGCGTTAGACGTAACTACGCAACACAGCAAACGTCTTCTTGTTTTTACTATCGGTGTAAACTACGGAAGTGGCGGTAGCATTACTAGTGTGTCTTACGGTGGTAATTCCTGCTCTAGAGCCATTGGTACAGCAAGTGGCTCAGACAAAGGCTCTGCTGAAATCTGGTACGTAGTTATCCCTAACAATCCTGCTAATGACACGCTTTTAGTAACAGCTAGTCAAGTCATCCAAAAGATTAGTGTTACACGAGAAGTTCTTCTTAATATGACTTCGACTACACCTAACGATACTGCTGTTACCAAAAGAAACTCAGATCGTTCTGTCCAATTTAATATGCGACACCCTAGTAACGGAGTATCCTTTTTAGGAAGCGCATTCTGGTGGAGTGGAAATAGTGACGCAAACGGCACTTATCCTATTGGTGGAGCTACTAAGACAAACCAGAATTTTGGTTCTGCTGGACTTGAGTTTCTTGCTAATCAGGCGATATACGTCTCCGCTACACAGACAAATGGAAAAGAGTGGGGAAATCTTTTAAATGGTCCTGGTAGTCCTGACAATGAAATGTGTGGTGCAAGCTGGCAATAAGGAATAACAATGGCGGAAATCACTAACTATTTAAGAAATAAACTCTTAGACCACACATTGCGTGTAGCAGCTTATACACAGCCTACAGCACTCTATGTTGGGTTGTATACAGCAACGCCAACAGAAGCGGGTGGTGGAACTGAAGTTACAGTTGCAAATGGCTATGCGCGTAAGAGTGTTACGTTTACTACTGCTGGCTCAGGAGTAAGTACTAACTCTAATCTAGTAGAATTTGCTAATACAGGATGGTCTGGGACTATTGTTGCTGTCGGCTTGTTTGATGCAAGTGTAGGTGGCAACCTTCTTTACTTTACAGCGATCTCCCCTTCGCTTGTAGTCGCTAGTAGCCAGTTAGTAACCGCTAATATTGGCGGTATATCGGTATCTTACCCATGATGAAGGATAAGATAACAGATGTCGTGGCTCTTGCTAGTGTGACTGCTCCGCTCTGGCCCCTCGAAAGTCTTAATCAAGTACTGACTACTATTTCTCTTATCGCAGGTATCTGCTGGATTCTCTACCAGTTCTACCTCAAATTAAAGGACCCTAAATGAACAAGGTACTTACTGCTCTAGTTGCTTTTTCTATTCTTGTCCTTGCTGCTTGGGCACCTCTTGAGACTTCAAATAATTCTGTCGTCCGGTTGTCTCTTGACGAACGTGACTTCTGCTCAGGTGTTATCGTGTCTGAAGAGTATATGGCGACCGCTGCTCATTGTGCAGACTCGACAGCGATTCCTGTTGAAGAAAAAGTTTACCTTCCTAACGGTAAGTTTACAATTAAATATTATACTGTCTACCCGGACATCGAAGTTAAACAAAATAGAGTTGGAGACAACGGCGTAACTTACCTTGTTTTAACAACTAAAGCTTATTTTGTTCGCTCTGATCCTTCTAATGACGTTGCAATTTACAGAGTAGAAAGTTATCCTGGATTGTTTGTTCCAGTTGTTTTGAGTACAGCAGATATTCGTTATGGGGATAAAGTTTATGCTATGGGTATGCCTCTTGCTATCTGGGGAACCATCTCAAGTGGAGAAGTCGCTAAACCTCGTCTAGGAAATGTTCAAGGACTGCCTGATTACATCCCTCAAGATGCTATCGTGCATACTGCTTATATGAAGCCTGGCATCTCTGGGGGTGGTTTGTTTAATGATAAAGGTGAATTGATTGGTCTGACTAACTGGGGTATTTCTGGAGGTCCTTATCTAGCGACCCGTGTATCCCATGTCATCGACCTATTGAAGGAGATTAAGAATGAGCGTTAACGGAGTTAACTTATGAAGACTAGTAAACGTGCGTTACAGTTTATCAAAGACCATGAAGGTCTGCGACTAAAGGCTTATAAAGACGCAGTTGGTGTCTTGACGATTGGCTACGGTCATACGTCAGATGAATATTTTACAGTAGAAAAAGGACAGGTAATCACAAATGCAAAAGCTAATGAACTCCTTGTCCACGATGTGGAAGAGGCTGAAGCCGGTATTGATAAAGTGCTTAAAGAACCGCTTCCTAATGGGAATATGTACGGGGCTGTTGTTAGTCTTGTTTTTAATATCGGCATAGGCGCATTTAGTAAGAGTACGTTGCTAAAGAAACTAAACAAGAAAGATTATAACGGAGCAGCTAACGAGTTTGGTAAGTGGGTTAAGGGTGGTGGTAAGACACTCCCAGGTCTAGTTCGTCGTAGGGCAGAAGAGAAAGCTCTGTTCATGACGCCTGACAAACTTGCTAACAAAGTCGTCAGTCAGCCTAAGATCACCTTCGTGACTGAAGAGACACAAGAAGCGCGTTCTGTAAAAGGTAGTGTTATCGCTCCTAAGTCTCTGCCTAAAGGTACTAAAGAAACTGCTGGTGGTCTTCTTCTTGCCTGGGGTCTTGGTGATTACCTAGGCTTCTGGAATCAGGTCAAAGATTATGTTGGTGATTACGCTCCATATATCCTTGCTGGTATTGTTGGTACTTTTGTTATTGGTTTTGGCATTCGGTACTTCAAGAAAGTAGACTAATGATCTTTGCTATTCTTAGTCTATTTTTGAAGTTCCTTCCAGGTCCTATATTTGATTACCTGAAAGATAAGAACGTAGTAGAGAAGACTAGGATTGAAGCTGAAACAAAACGCCGTAAGTACCAAGCAGAAGTTCTTATAAAGGAGTCCGAACATTGGATAGCTTGGCTCCCAAGATTTATTATTGCTATGTCTGTGGCGCTGTATACAGCACAGGTTCTGGTATCCTCGATGCTGCACCAACCTGCATACGGACCTCTCAAACTCCCTACAGATTTTATAGCAGTCTTACTGACTGTCATTGGCGCTCTGTTCCTAGACAGAATAACAAAAAGGTTTGCTAAATAAATGAAAATGACTCTTCTAAAAATGACGCAGAATATCTTGTCATCTATTAAAGGTGAACAAGTAGACAGTATTACTGATACTGAAGAGTCCAGTATGGTTGCTGATATTCTAGAAGAATGTTACTACGGCATTCTTGCAGATAGTAATCTTCTAGAGGAAAAGACACTGTTTGAACTAAACGCTTCAGGCAACATCACACAGCCTGTGCTAATGTCACTTCCTACTGATGTCATTGGATTAGAATGGGTTAAGTACAATTGTATCGGTGACGGAGAAACGAATAGCAATTACTTGAATATGAAGTATCTTGATCTTGCTTCGTTTATGGACTGGACGCTCCAGTTGAGTACTGACGACAGCTTCGTAGGTAATATGACTGTTACGACAGGTACGCTAGATACAATTGATTTTAGGTACAGGAATGACAAAGCTCCTGAGTATTATACGTCATTCGATGATCGCCAGATTGTCTTTGACAGCTATGACGCTGACGTCGATAGTACTCTCCAGAAGAGTAAGACGATCTGCTTTGGATTGAAGGAATCATCTTGGACTAAATCAGATGCGTTTGTTCCTGCTCTTGATAGTCAACAGTTCCATCTTCTTTTGCAAGAAGCTAAAGCACAAGCTTGGGTAGAATTAAAACAACTGACTAATGAGAAAGCTGAACGTAAGGCTCGTCGTTCATGGGTTCTACTCGCTAGTAAAAAGAACAGAGCTAATTATAATGCAAAGAGTTACTATTACAATGACTATCCTGATTATGGAATGAAACGATGAAACTCCAGTACTCCCCTAAATCAACAAACGTTATTGACCTTCGTCATCCTGTAAATAGAAAAACAGACAAGGGCAGAGATGTCCCTAAGAAACAAAATATGAAAAAGTTTGCTGTTCCTAATTATAGGTCAAAGACTGATAAGATGTCAAAAGGAGATAAGAAATAATGCACCTTGGAGAAATTCCAGATACTAAGAACGAGCGTATGATTTACTTCTCAGACGGTGGTTGGGCTAAACTTGTACGAGAAGACCCGTACGGCATGTGGGTAATTAAGTGGCATGCTGGTGCAACTCCTCAAGCTCTACAAAGTCAGTTTACTGAAATTGAGATGGCTAAGCAAGCTGTTACTCGTTTTATCAACAGCAATCAATACAATGGTTACGCTAAGATTGTTTCTGAGAAAGTTGAGATGGCACCGCCCCTTGAAGTCAAGAAGCGTTATAGGAAGGAAGAAGCCTCAGTTTAGAATGCGAAGCATCCCAAACCAAAGGTTTGATTAATGGCTAGACAATCCGGGACTATCCAGCAGAGGAAGTTCACTAAGGGGTTAATTACAGAAGCTTCTGGAATTGACTTCCCTGATGACGCTTGCTCTGAAATATGGAACTGTGAGATTGATGATACTGGTGTTGTATCTCGTCGTCCTGGAATTGACTATGAAAATAACGCAGATGTTGTTCTTCAGCTTAGTACTAGTGGTGTAAAGAAGGAATACATTTGGAAGTACGCAGGGTCGTCTGGTACTTCTTTGTTCGTTGTTCTTCAAGAAGGTGCTAAAATATCTTTCTTTCTTCCTGACGAAATCGGAAATGTATCCAGGAATAGAAAAGCATTTAGCATTAACCTTGAGACTTATAAAGCAGGAGCAGCGTCTCTGAATGAAATCCAAGATGTTGCAGCAGACTTTGCTAATGGTAAGGGTAGATTATTTATTGTCCATCCTAAATGTGAGCCTATATACGTCGTCTACTCAGAGATTACGGATAGTATAACTGTTACCCAGTACGAAATTCTTGTTCGTGATATGGGTGGTATTCCTGATGACGGAACGACTGCTTACGATCACCGTCCTAGTGGCACTATTACTCCTGCCCATAAATATAACCTTTATAACCAAGGTTGGTATATCCGAGTTAAGTGTGGAACAGGAAACGAAGGTGGTGACTTAGATAGTAAAGGTGTCCAGAATGTTCTTTCATTTTGGGACCAATATAAATCTGTCTACCCTAGTAACGCTGATATATGGTGGTTCTACAAAGACAGCCGTAGCCAGTTTAATAAAGACAGGTTTGACAGTCGTGCTATAGGTAACTCCCCAGCTCCTCGTGGTCATTACATAGATAATGCTTTCTACTTTGACAGATCAGCTATTTCTGTTCAAGGGCCTGAGTCCAATGGAACAGGAATAGCAGGATTAGAAGTTGAAACTTCAGATAATCAAAGACCTAGTGCTGTAGCCTTCTTTGCTGGTCGTATTTGGTACGGTGGTGTCAATAACTATAAATATACTGGTAAGCTGTACTACACTCAGATCATTGAAGAAGATTCTCAGATTGGTAAATGCTACCAAAAGAACGATCCTACGTCGGAAGACTTGTCTGATCTCTTAACCACTGATGGGGGAGTAGTAGATATTCTGGAGGCAAACCAGATCGTGAAGCTAGTACCAATCCAGAACAATCTGTTCGTATTTTGTACAAACGGAGTTTGGTTGGTGACTGGTAGTCAGGGAACAGGCTTTGTAGCGAATGACTATAGCGTAGAGAAGATTTCAAGCGTTGCGACACTATCTGCTTACTCCTTTGTTCTAGTTGAAGGTGTACCTATGTGGTTCACTAACGATGGCATCTACGCCATGACAATGAACGACAAGGGTGGTTGGCAGGTTCAGAGTATTACTGAGACTAATATCAAAGCTTTCTACCAGAATATTATTTCTAGTAATCTGTTCTACGCTAAAGGAGCGTACTCTCCTGTTGAAAAGAAAGTCCAATGGCTGTACAGAAGTACTGCTGCTGGTTCTGCTTCTGACGCATTTAAGTATGATCGTATACTCAACTATAACGTCGTAGAAGGCATCTTCTACCCGTGGAGTATTGAGTTGACAGAAGACACTCCAAGTATTCAAGGTATTATTGCTCTTGATACTGTTGGTGCTTTTGTATCAGACGATAATGTCGTAGACGAGACAGAAGAGTTTGTCATTGACACAGCGTTAGCAGAAGTTGTCGTTCCTGGTATTATCACTGGTGCAGAACTAATCCCGAAATTTCTTTACCTCGTGACTAACAATCTTGATGGTGCAACTAACAATCTTTCTTGGGGTCAGGCTAACAACTATAACTACTTAGATTGGGAAACAGATTTTAGTGACGAGTACCCATTTGACAGTTACTTCTCTACTGGGACGCAAGTCCACGCTGAAGGAGACAAGAGTTTTAATTCAGAGTACATAACAATATTTTCGCAAACGTATGCTAACTCTGGATTCTACGTTCAAGGTAGGTGGGACTTTGCTTCTTCATCTGACACTGGTAAGTGGTCTTCTAGACAGCAAGGGTATAGTACTAGACGAGCAGATAGATCAATAGTTCGTCGTAGATTGCTGATTAGAGGAACAGGTCCTGCTCTTCAATTGTACTTTGAGAATGATGGTCAAAAGCCTTTCTTTATCTTAGGCTGGACAGCATGGGAGACAGCAGATAGTAGAACTTAAGTTTCCTTCAGAGTCTGACTTACCTTCCATTTGCGAGCTTGTCGAGAAACTCTTTCAGAGTAGTTACCACTTCAAGTTTAGTTCCTTCGATGTCAACAGTGTCTTCTCCGAAGCTAGCAGGATTATTAATGGAGGCAAAGAAGCCGTTATTGTCGGACTGTATGATAATAGCAACCTCGTCGGACTGATAGCTGGTAAGACTTCTAATCAGCTTTTCAATAGGAGTGAGAAGGTTGGTATCGAGATCGCTTTCTTTATTGAAGAAGGGTACAGATCGAGTAAACATATTAAACTCCTTTATGGTGCGTTTAAACATTGGGCTAAGCTAGTAGGTTGTAAGACTATAATGATGGGTCGCATACGCTCCCCCGGTAAACAGGAAGAATACTACATGAAAAGGTTGAAGTAATGACAGCAGGTCCAGTAGCAGCCGCTCTAATCGGTGGTGGTATGGTATTGTCAGCGTACGGTCAGTACGGACAATACAAAGCACAACGGAAGGCTG
>JACCDG011725142.1_pt1 | contig 14786 bp, 20 predicted proteins | sample 7442471 | NCBI WGS metagenome assembly JACCDG01 (sample SAMN15323444, study PRJNA562643) | freshwater metagenome | isolation source: river surface water | place: USA:Blue River Watershed | collected 2017-08-17
CACCGTCTGCGGTGAAACGCGCGAGCGCGAGTCCCCAGGTCTCGCGGTAACGGAACCAGTAAGCCAGGCGCGCAAAATACGCTCGCATCTCCTCGCCCAGCGGTCGCCGCCCGGCCGCCTCGACATCCGGCGCCACGCATTCGGCCATCACCAGCGCTCGCTCGTCCTCACCGAGCGCGGGGTCGTGCTCCGGAAGGTGGAAGTGCCGCTTCCAAATCCACACCCAGACGAGGCCGAGCACGCCTGGCACGATGAACGCGGCTTGCCAACCATGGGTGGGCGACAGACCACGGGCATACAACTCATCAAACGCGGCAATCAGGAAGGCGATCAATGGCGGCGCGATGATCGCGCCAATGCCTGTGCCCGCAGTGATGAAGCCGCTGGCCATGCTGCGCTCGGCGCGCGGAAACCACTCGGCTACGACCTTGTAAGCCGCCGGGAAGTTGACGGCCTCGGTGATGCCGAGGAATGCGCGGGCCGCGAAAAACCCGCCCACGCCCCGGGCGAATGCGTGTACGCAAGAAGCGACGCTCCACCAGAACACCGCGAGTGACAACGAGCGCTTGCTGCCCAGTCGGTCGATGAAGGGCCCGAGAAAAAGCTGGCCGGCAGCATAGGTCGCCAGGAACGCGAACGTGATGAAGCCGTACTGCTCGTTGGTGAAGCCGAATTCCTTGCGGATCACGGGCGCCGCGACCGACAGCGCGAGACGGTCTACGTAGCCGATCATCGTGACGGCGCAGAGCATGATGGCCACCCACCATCGCTTCTGCGTCCACCACGGACGGACGATCCTCTGCGTCGTTGTTGTCATTGGCCCGATCATGGCATCGCGCTTCCGTTAGAATCCAGCGGCCAGAGCAGATTTAATGAGCAGGAGCAGCGTGAGCGATCGAGTCATCGTCGTCGGCGCCGGGCCGGTGGGTCTCACATGTGCCGCCCTGCTCGCCCGCGCCGGCATCCCAGTGCTGGTGCTCGAAGCAACCGCGGAGCGCGCCCGCGACCTGCGCGCTTCCACCTGGCACCCGCCTACCCTCGACATGATCGACGAACTCGGGCTCGCGGGCCCGTTGGTCGCGCGTGGCCTCGTGACGCCCACGTGGCAGGTGCGCATGCACCCGTCGGGCGAGCGCGCAGTGTTCGATCTCAGCGTGCTCGCCGGCGAGACGAGCCACCCGTACCGGCTGCAGTGCGAGCAGCAGGTCTACTGCGAACTGCTCGAAGAACGGCTGCCGACATTCAGCAAATTGTGCAGCTTGCAGCGCGGTGTCACGGTCATCGGACTGCGGCAAACGGACTCGGGAGTCGTAGTCGAGGCCCGTGAGCCGAACGGTACGACAGTGGACCTGCAGGCCCGATGGCTGATCGGCACCGACGGAGCGCACAGCACGATTCGCGAAGCCGTGGGCCTGCACCTCGAGGGCAGTACATACCCCGAGACTACGATTCTCGCTACCACGCAGTTCCCCTTCGAGCAGCACCTCGAGGGCCTGTCGAACGTGAACTACTGCTGGTCTCCGCACGGCACGTTCAGCCTGCTGCACCTGCCGAATCTCTGGCGTGTCAGCCTCTACGCTGACGCCGACGAGAGCATCGAGCAGGCGCTGACGCGTGCGTCCATCGAGGTGAAGCTGCAGCGAATCGTACCGACGGGTCGGCTATACGACGTGCTCGAGGCGAGGCCCTACCGCATTCACTGCCGCATCGCCCCGACTTACCGCTCGGGCCGGGTGCTGCTCGCAGGCGATGCCGCACACTTGAACAGCCCGAGCGGCGGCATGGGCATGAACGGCGGCCTACACGATGCGTTCAACCTCTGCGAGAAACTCGTACAGGTCTGGCACGGCGCCGACGATGCGCTGCTCGACCGGTACGTGCGGCAGCGACGGCCGGTGGCGCAGGAGCAGATCATCGCGCAGGCCCACCAGAACCGGACGCGCATGCAGGAGCGTAATTCCGACAAGCGGCAAGCCACGCTGCGCGAGTTGCAGGCCATTGCCTCCTCGCCTGAACGGGCCCGCGAACACTTGCTGAAGACGTCAATGATTGCCGGGCTACGCCAGGCTGCGACGATCGCATGACCGCGACGGCACTTTTGACAAGATGTCTCTCATCGAAACAAAGCCGTGTTGTGTGTTCGTACCGTCGCGGTGTGGGGAGATGGGCGTCGACCAATTGATTCCCCGATCCGTCGAACGAACGACTCGGATGTCATAGCCTTCGGGCATCGATGGATCATTTCTCTCTAGCCAAAACGCCACCCAATCGCCGTTTTCGAGTACTGCAAGCGCGGGTGTGTCTGCCCAATTGACGAACCAGCTCGAGCCTTGAGCAATGACGCCCCTTCCGGTTTGTCCACCATCGAAGTTCAGGGCAAGCCAGTTCAGCGAGGTAACGTATTGCTGAGTACTTTGCCAAGTCACAATGAAGCCGCGATCCGGTTAATGTCGGTCGGGGGTCGGCGTGGGCGACAGCAACTACGCTCAAGACCGACAGGAACGCCCACGGAGACTTCAGTGTCGATATTTTCATTTTGACCCCGATGGTCGCAGGACTTTAGCACCCTTGACGTTCCCTACCCGCAGGAGCAGCCTCGAACCCCATGAACTCGAGGACGCTAACCAGAGCTTTCCTGCTCAGCCCGTTTCTTCTCGCCGTATCGAGCGTCCTCGCCACTCGTATTTTCAGCCAGCACGCCCTCTCTGAGGGTCTTGCGGTATTGGCGTTTCTCTGTGGCTTAGCATTGTGGAGAGCCGATCGGTCGACCGATCGCTTGATTCCTGTCGGTGCAACGCTCGGTATGGGTGGTTTAGTTTTAAAGGGGGTATTTGTCTGGCTTGGAATCGGAGCAGAGGTGCATGACATGAGTACCCACGAAACCACGCCGGGAAATCCTCTACTGCTTCATATCCATCATCTTTTCTTCAATATCGGATTTCTGTTTTACATTGCGGCAGCCATCCGCGCCGGAATAAAGAAAATTAAAGGGATAGCGCAATCATGAAACTCTTAATCACGTTGTTTACGACCGCTCTGGCCACACTCGGCTCGTTGGCGAGTGGTAGCCCGATGGGTCTCTCGCCTGAAGGACAAAAGGCGTCTGCGCCGGATATCGCAGTCAACTCAAAAGGCGATATCGCTGTACTGTGGGTTGATCGCTCACCTCAAGACCAGCCCGCCGATGGCGGTCACAACCATGATCGACATCTCGCCGTCACGGATGTCTACGTCGTGATCTCTAAAGATGGTGGAAATACATTCTCCGCACCAAAGAAAGTCAATGCCGCATCCGGCGCCGTGTGGGGGCAACAAGTCAGCCGCCCCAGAATCGTCGGTACACCCAACGGCACATGGCATGTCGCGTACTCCGCAAACGACATTCACCCCAAGCTGAATAAAACACTACTGACGACTCACTACACTCGCTCGATCGATGGCGGTCGATCGTTTGAGCCACCGAAGCGACTGTCGTCGATTACAGACCAAGATATGAGCGATGTCATCCACGGCGGTTTTGCAAGTGCCGCTGCGTTCGGAACGATGGCCTCTGCACCTGATGGCAGTGTTCATGTGTACTGGATCGACACTCGGCACATGAAACCAGACAGCGACTCCGGCGCCCTCTATGGAAGCGCCTCACGTGATGATGGGAAAACTTTCACAACCGATAAACAACTGATTGATACAAGCGTTTGCCCATGCTGCCAATTGACCGCAGTAGCCAACTCAAAGTCAGAAATCATCATAGGTTCGCGACGCGTAGAAAAAGATAGCTTCCGTCCTGCGACAGTCATGACGCTATCTCGCTCAGATGTCGTCACTCATGAACGCCGTTCCATCGGCGGTGCGCCGTGGCAAATCAACGGATGTCCATTGAAGCCAACCGTTGTTGCCGTACATGACTCAAAGATTTTTGCTGCTTCTCATAACGGTGGGGAGGTCACGCCCGGGGTCATTTTCTCCGTATCAAACGATGGAGGAGACTCATTTAAGCCTCGCGGCATCGTTCACCCAGGCGCGGCTGTGTCTGATGCGCCGGCAATTGCTATCAATGAATCGAATGTTCTTCTGGCTTGGCATGCCAAGGTCGGAAATGCGCCACGACGGGTGTTTTACCGGTTCTATAACTTAGATGGGGATCCAGTCGGCGAAGTTACGGAGCTTGAGTCCAGCCCCGGGTTATCCCAATACCCGATTATCGCGGTGAGACCTGATGGGCGCTTTCAGCTGCTTTGGCAACAAGCGGATCGAATCTGGTCAACTATCCTCACAGCCAAGTAAGACCTATGAAAGCGCTTCGTGGGTTTCTCGTTATTGGGTTACTTGTATTTTGTACTCACCCTCTATCGGCGGAGATACCTGCTAAACCAATCAATGCAGCGGACTTCAAGTCCGCTTTGGCCTCCTCCCGTGGGAAAGTGGTTGTGCTGAACTTCTGGGCAACGTGGTGTGTGCCATGTTTGCGGGAAGTCCCTGATCTACTCGCCGTGACAAATGAAGTGAAAGGATCCGGAGTCGTATTGATTGGCGTCGCCGTTGATGATCCCTCGCCAGGCGCGACAGAGATCGAGCGATTTCGGAAAAGGTATTTTCCGGAATTCTTCACTTACGCTCGTCAGGGCCCAGAGATGGACGAGCTTGCCAGCGTCATCGACCCAACCTGGAACGAAGTCGTTCCGACAACTTATCTGATCGATAGAAACGGAAAAGTTGTTCGGCGAATTCAGGGCAAGAAGAGCGCACAAGAGTTTCGTCAGATAATCAACGACATCTTGTGAGCGGATATCTTAGTCATGTGCGACTTGTCACACATGAAATAGTCGAGCCCGATCATTCGGAAGAGTCGCGAAATCGAGCATCGAAAACCCTTGGTCTAATAACGAAGCACAACCGCTCTATCTAGCTCGTCTTACTGTGTTTCCAATTCGAGCGCCGTGATCACCAGTCGACCGGAATCCCGTACGACTTTGAATCGTACTTTGGCACCTTCGGTTAGTCCCTCTATAGAGACGCCCTCGCCTAAACGAAACACCATAGTCATCGCGTCCATATTCAGGCTCTCGATGCGCTCATGTCGCAAAGTTAGACGCCCCTGCTCGCGGTCCACTTTACGAACCTCCGCCAACGTCCACTCTGCCTTTGCAGGCTCGCTCGCTCCGCCGTGCTCGGAATGCTGCGAATGATGGGAGTGCTGCTGCGCCTGCCCGACACCAACCGAGAAGCCAAGCGTAATAAAGCCCAAACTCGCGAGCATCAGTAAAGTTCGCCCGTTGGATCGCGTAATTGCTCTCTTAGTCTTGTTCATTAACGATGTCCTAATGTGTGTTAGCCGCACGAGAGTAGCGATCGTCGCATGATCTAAACGAACTGACCACAAACGGTCGGATACGCTGCAAATCTATCGTCGGTAAAATACTGGGCTCCGCAATCCCTGTTGGCCTTCAATGACTTACACGTGTCACTAACCTGTGTGTAAGCGAATGTGTAAGTAAAAATCGTGTTTTTGACGCTGGAAATACGGTCAACCGCCGTATTGATGCCCGATCCCCGTATTCCGATATTCGGTAGCGGAATACTTTAATTGTATGTACAATTTAACCCGTGCGTATCTCGTTCAATCCAGCTAAAGACGAATGGAATATCCGCGTCCGCAGTCTTTCGTTCCTGGCAGCTGCAGACTTTGATTTCGATAACGCCCTGTATGCCGTCGATGATCGGCGCGATTACGGCGAGACGCGCTACGCCGCTTTGGGAATGCTGCGCGATCGCCTTCATGTTCTATGCTTTGTCGAGACTGACGATGGCATTCGTATCATCAGCTTTCGTAAAGCCAACGCTCGAGAGGTTAGACGTTATGAAAAAACGCAAATCATTGACTGATTCGAGGGGAGAGGTTCGAGAACTCTCCTCTGCCGATCTGAAGGGATTTCGAACGGCTCGAGAAGCGCTCCCATCGTCAGTTAAGCGCAAGGTTGGCGTCCGAGGGCCGCAGAAGGCACCGACCAAGGAGCGCATCACCATCAGGTTGTCACCTGAAGTGGTCGCGCGTTTTCGCGCAACAGGCGAAGGCTGGCAATCGCGTATGGACGCCGCGCTGCAAGAGTGGCTGCGTAAGCATAAGTCGGCGGCGTGATCTGCATTAGGCCGTGGGAGAGCAACGATGCCGATAAGCTTTATCGGCTGGTGCGACAATCCGTTACGGAACTGAGCGCCTGGCTGCCTTGGTGCAGGGCCGACTATTCCCGGAACGATACGGATGACTGGATCCGCCACTCATCGAAAGTGTGGTTGCATCGAAGTGAATTTCCGATGGCTATCGTTAACTGCGATAGCAATGAAGTTCTTGGCGGGGTCGGCGTCAACAAGATCGACTTGGAAACCAAGACGGGAAACCTTGGTTATTGGGTGGGCACGCCTTGGACTCGACGAGGGATTGCGCGGGAGGCGGCTCGGCAGGCAGCCAAATTCGCATTCTCTGAGCTTCAATTAAAGACGCTCGAAATCCTTTGTCATCCCGACAACATTGCGAGCCGAAAGGTCGCCGAATCCCTCGGTGCCTTAAATGACGGTAGTCACGCCAACCGCATCGAACTCCACGGCATCACGGTCGATGCGCTGGTTTATCGATTAGCAACAGACCCCGCATCTCATTGATTTTAAGATTGGGCCCGCTTGGATTCACACCTGCGGACCAAGGGATTATGAGAAGACTGGACTCAGCGATCCCTGTTTGCCATCAATGACTTACACGTGTCACTAACCTGTGTGTAAGCGAATGTGTAAGTAACTATTAAGTTATGACGCTCGATATGTATCAGCAATTGGTGGGTGAGCGGAGAGTTTTCAGTTAAAGCACCGCGTCGAGACCTTTGCGATCCAATAAGTTGAGAAGCTTTAAAGACGGACCGCTCGGCTGCTTCTCACCAATCTCCCACTTGCGTACCGTCGAAGCGCTCGTGTTCAGCAAAGATGCGAACACCGTCTGACTGACTTTCACGCGCTCGCGCAGTGCACGAATTTGTTTGCCTGCATATTGCGGGATAGGTTTCAGATCCAGCGCTTTGATCGCCCGCTGTTTCCTTCTGTCGATGAAACCCAAACGACGAAGGTCATCGATGGTATCGTCGATCTCCTTTATGAGTCGGCTCTTCTTTTTTGTTTTAGCTTTCACAACAAATCTCCTCTATTGCACCATCGGTAATCGCAATACCCAACTCGCGATGTGACAGGCCGAGTAGCGATGCACCAAGATCTTGCAAATGCCGAAGCTCTTCACGGGTAATGCTTTCACGCTCGGACTTTTCGAATCCGAACACAAAAAACCAGTGCGCACCTTTTCGGGTCGCCACTAACGTGCGAACGCTTCCGCGCTTGCCTCGCCCGGGCAGAGCTATACGCTTTTTGAGTACACCGCCACCCAAGTCAGCATCGATCAATCCGGCGGACATCTCTCGTACGGCTGCGCACAACGCCTCATTGGTAAGCGATGACTTACGCATCCAACGAGCGAAGGTCCGGGTTTCGAAGACACGCCGCACCGGAGAACTGTGCCACTAGGTGGCATAGTTGTCAAATGAAACTACGGCTGATCGAATACGATTCACCGGATACATTCGACGTTTGAGCAATAGGATGACCGACATGACCTTTATCGTCGTTCCGTGTGATCAAGGAGGATCTCCTACCCAGGCGATTCCAGAGATGCCGACCGCACTCGCTGAAAATTGTCTAGCAACTGCCGATCTCTATCGGCGTGTCGGTTTCTCGCCTCCTTGGATCGGCTACGTGACTACGGTGGGCCGGAGAGGGGTCGGCGGCGGTGCATTTGTCGGTCCACCGAAAGACGGCTTCGTGGAGATTGCCTACTTCACGCTTGAACACGAGCAAGGGAGAGGCTTCGCTTCAAGAACGGCCGCTGCGCTAGTGCATATCGCAAAGACGGCAGATCCACCGATAGGACTGAAGGCGTTCACCCTCCGGGAAGAGAATCCGTCGACGAGGATCCTCATGAAGCTTGGATTCACCATGGTGGGCACTGCGAAAGATGAGGACGCCGGCGAAGTATGGGAGTGGCAGCTCTCCGGTTCTTGAGACTGGGCCCGCTTGGAGTCACACCTGCGGACCAAGGGATTATGAGAAGACTGGACTCAGCAATCCCTCTTGGCCTTCAATGACTTACACGTGTCACTAAGCGGTGTGTAAGAGAATGTGTAAGTAAATAACCTGCTGTGACCGCCAGCAACGCAAGGCGAATAAGTTATTCGACGGTTGCCTCCCGATAGTCATAATTTGGTTCTAAGATTGCCATTCGGCAATATGACGACTCATATTCTCATCCTGTGCACTCACAATTCCGCTCGCAGCATTCTCGCTGAGGGGATGCTGAATCATCTGGCTCAGAAATTCGGTAAAGATGTCCGAGCACATAGCGCAGGCAGCATGCCGAGCGGACGGGTCAATCCTTTCGCACTCGAAGTTCTTCGCAATGCCGACGTCAGTATCGAAGGCCTGAGGAGCAAGAGTTGGAATGAGTTCGCGCAAATCGACTCACCTCCTCTTTCCATCGTCATCACCGTCTGCGACAGCGCAGCGGCAGAAGTTTGCCCGATATTCACAGGAAGGTCAGGTAATAGACCTGTCCAGGTTCATTGGGGATATCCCGATCCCTCGAGCGTTAGTGGCGACGACAGGGAGAAACGTCGCGCATTTGAATCTACTCGGCAGTCAATAGCAGATCAAATGTCGCGGCTTCTCGAATTGCCGCTCGGGTCTATTGACCGAACGGGACTCGCTACTGCATTAGCTTCGATCACTCGACCTTAGACACCAAGGGATAGTGCGAGATTCCATAACCAGTCGGGATCGCGTGAATAACAACTACGCGACCAACTTCAGTTTTGGATTCAGACCCGCCCTTGCTGCAAGACGAACAAGCAGATCGAGGCTGAAGGAGCTGATTTTGCCGCGCTTGATATCGGACACCCTCGCCTGCGTAACAGCGAGAACCTTCGCCGCTTCGTTTTGGGTCATACCCGAGTCTGCTAACCAGCTCCCGAGACCTTGAAGTAGCAACGAGCGCATTTCCATCTCTGCGGCTTGATCGGCGGGATAGAGATCTCGGAAGACACTCTGAACTTTTTTCTTACTCATGTGAGGTTCTCCTCGGCACTCGGGCGAGTCGTTGTCGCGCTAACTCCATGTCTTCACGTGCAGTCTTCTGTGACTTCTTGCGGAAACAATGCAAGACGTAGATCGCTTCCGGTCGAGTCGCCAAATAAATTGTCCTGAAAGCTCCCGATGAGTCGCGCACTCGAAGTTCGCGGACACCGGCTCCAATCGAGGGCATCGGCTTCCAGTCGTCCGGATCTAGACCGCGCTGGACCCGGAAAAGCTGGTGGCCCGTGTCGTCCATCGCTCCTGCTGGGAAAGCCTTAAGGTCGTCCTTCGAGCTTCCGAGCCAAACAACGGGTTTCATGTGCCGAGCATAGCGATGCGATTGCGCGTATGCAAGATCCTGCATATTAACTTAGATTCATGTGAAAGCAGCGTTTTGACACCCGCCGCCTCGCCGTTCGGTTGTTGGATATGCTTGGATTCTGTCTTCGGTGAAAGACTGGGCCCGCTTGGATTCACACCTGCGGACCAAGGGATTATGAGAAGACTGGACTCAGCGATCCCTATTGGCCCTCAATGACTTACAGATGTCACTGAGCTGTGTGTAAGAGAATGTGTAAGTGAATATCGGGTTTTGACAGGCGAGCGAACGCTCGCTCGTCTATCGACGTTTTGATCACGCCGCTGCGGGCGATATCTCGCGCTCGATTCGCTTACCGACCGCGAGTTCCGCAACGCGTAAATCGTATGCAGCTTGCAAATTTAGCCAAGACCGAGCGTCGCCACCAAAGTAACGAGCAAGACGCATGGCAGTATCCGCAGACACTCCCCGTCGACCACGCACGACATCGTTGATCCGTGGTGTCGGAACATTGAGCGCCTTGGCTAGTGCGTTGGCGCTCAGCCCCAGCGGTGCCATGAACTCCTCGCGAATCACTTCGCCAGGATGCACAGGTCGCATTTGATTTTTTAGCGATCTATCGGCTACTTTTTTCATCGCTAGAGAGCACTCAGAAAACACGCTATGCAGGCTCTGCGACCAACTTGACGCCGAGTGCCGCGCAAACTTTCGAAACAGTATCGAATCTAGGCTGCGCGTCTGCCCGTAGAGCCTTATACAAAGCCTCGCGGGCGAGCCCCGTCGATTTCGCGATCTCGGTCATTCCGCGAGCTTTGGCAATATCGCCTAACGTAGCTGCGAGCAAAGCAGGGTCATCTTGCTCAATCACCATGGTTAGGTACTCGGCAATCGACGCCTCGTCGTTAAGGTATTTCGAGACATCGAACTCCGGTAACTCGGACGTTTTAACCCTTCGCTTTCTCATTTTTTTAATCGCCTTCGATTAGCCACGTCGCCCGCTGGTGGGCAACACGAACATCACGCGCCTGGGTCGACTTATCACCACCGCCTAACATCACGATCAGCTGTCGACCCTTGCGAACGTAGTACAAACGCCAACCGCCGCCGAAATGCTCGCGCATTTCCCAAACACTGTCGCCGACCGACCGTACATCGCCTAGGTTTCCCAGGGTGGCCCGTCGGAGTCTCAGCACCAACCTTCGCTGCACCGTCTTGTCCGGAAGTCCGTCCAGCCAAGCATCGAATTCCGGCAAGGTGCGAACGACGTACATGCGGTGCGCATCGTAATCGATCGATTACGACTGGTCAAGTGACTGGGCCCGCTTGGATTCGAACCAAGGACCAAGGGATTATGAGAAGACTGGAGTCAGCAATCCCTGTTGGCCTTCAATAACTTACACGTGTCGCTAAGCAGTGTGTAAGAGATTGTGCAAGTAGATATCGGATTTTTGACAGGTGAATTCGTCTGAGGGAACACTTCTGCATACAGAGGTTAGTCAAAGATTAAAGAACGCGGCGCGAGTGTGAGAATTTTTTTGACGCTACTTACGATCAGTGCGCCTTGTTGCCTAGGATCTCTACTAATGATTCCGTTGTCGTTTAAACGACATCGTGGCCGCCGCCAGAACCTCATCGATCACCGGCAGATTTGACCGTTCAAATTCCCAGGGCGTGAGATCTAGGCAACCGATCAACCCTTCGGCAAGGTGCTGCACAGACCGAGTGCTCCAGTCCCGCCCGTCATGGCCGAGGGCGACCGCAGCGAGCGTGCGTTCAAGGCACGCTTACCGTCAAAGATCCACAGGTGCAGACTGCGGCCCGGGCACATGCTCTGTCCAAGCGAACAACCAGTCGTAGAGCGGCAAAATCTGAGCCACAGCGCGGCCCCGATCACGGTGAAAAGCGCAAATCGACGGTACTGATCTGTTGCCATCACTTCACATAATGGGAGGGATAGGCTTTACCCGCAACACCACTGGCGATCGCCGCTTTGGCCACCGCGCTCGCCACCACCTCGCGCAGACGAGGATCCATCGGCTTCGGCAGAATGTATTCAGGCCCGAAAGCGAGCGCCGTGACATCCGGATAGGCCTTGATCACCTCCTCCGGAACCGTTTCTTTGGTGAGATTGGCAATCGCGTGTGCCGCAGCGATCTTCATCTCCTCGGTGATGGCATGCGCGCGCACATCGAGCGCGCCACGGAAGATGAACGGAAAGCACAGCACGTTGTTCACCTGGTTCGGAAAATCCGAACGCCCCGTCGCGACGATCACATCGTCGCGGATCGCCCGCGCCGCCGAAGGCCGAACCTCGGGCTCAGGATTGGCGAGTGCGAAAATCACCGGTCGCGGCGCCATGGATCGAAGCAGCTCGGCATCGAGCAAACCGGCGGCCGAGACTCCGATGAAGACATCGGCACCCTGCAACGCCTCTGCCAGCGAGCGATGCGCACTGTCATTGGCAAACTCGGCTTTGTAGTCGGGCAAATTTTTCCGCCCGGAATGAATGACGCCCTGCCGATCGACAGCCGTCATGTTGGCAACCGGCACGCCCATCGATCGCAACAAGCGCAGAGTCGCCGTGCCGGCAGCACCGCTGCCAAGACACACGATCTTCACCTCGTTGAGGCGCTTGCCCTGCAACTCGAGGGCGTTGAGCAAACCCGCGACCACGCAAATGGCCGTGCCGTGTTGATCGTCGTGGAACACGGGCACCTTACAACGCGCTTTCAGCGCTTCTTCGATAGCGAAGCACTGGGGAGCGCCCACATCCTCGATGTTGATACCGCCGAAGCTGTCCGCGATTCGCGCGACCGTGTCGATGAAGCTTTCGGCCGTCTCGGCGTTGATCTCGATGTCCACGCAATCGAGGTCCGCGAAGCGTTTAAAGAGCAACGCCTTGCCCTCCATCACGGGCTTGCTTGCCAGCGCACCGAGATTGCCGAGCCCCAAAATCGCCGAGCCATCGGTCACGATGCCGATGAGATTGCCTTTATTAGTGTATTCGTAAGCCGCCTCGGGATCGGCAGCGATGGCCAATACCGGCTCGGCGACGCCCGGGCTGTAGGCCAGCGCCAGATCGCGGCTCGATTCCGCCGGCTTGAATACGTGCGTTCCGATCTTTCCCGGCCGCGGCATCGCGTGGTACGCGAGCGCTGCCTCGCGCAAGGCCTCTTCAGACATGTCATCTCCCCCTGATATGGCCGGTCACTATAGAGGCTCGACATCTCGGCCGGCAGGGGTTTAAATCCCCGCCGAGATCAAACTAGGATCAGAAGCACAACATCAACAAGATCCAAAGGGGATCGATATGGGGGAGCGCGGGTTCGACTACGACCTGGTAGTCATCGGATCAGGTCCGTCTGGTCAACGGGCGGCCATCCAAGCGGCCAAACTAGGCAAATCTGTTGCAATCATCGAACGGGCTCGCACCGTCGGTGGGATCTGCGTCAACTACGGCACGATCCCTTCGAAGACCTTTCGAGAGGCGGTGCTGCACCTCTCGGGTTATCGTGAACGGGGCATCTACGGCTCGTCTTATCGCGTGAAGCAAGAGATCACCATCGATGATCTGCTTTACCGCGTTCAGCAAGTCGTACGCTCGGAGATCGACGTCATCCGTAACCAGATGACACGCAACCGCGTCGAACTCATCGAAGCGACCGCGACGTTTCTCGATCCGCATCTCATCGAGCTGACCACCGAAGGGCGGCACGGCAAACGACAAATCACCGCTCGCAAGGTCGTGATCGCTTGCGGCACCGAAGCTGCGCGCGACACCCATATTCCGTTCGACGGTCAAAAAGTCTTCACGAGCGACGATGTGCTCGGGCTCGAGCGTCTGCCGAGATCGATCATCGTCGTTGGTGCCGGCGTCATCGGCATCGAATACGCGACCATGTTTGCGGCGCTCGGTGTCCGAGTCACGGTCGTAGACAAACGGCCGACACTGCTGCCTTTTCTCGATCACGAAATTTCGGCGGCGCTCACCTATGTCGTCCAACAGAGCAACGTCACCATGCGGCTCGGCGAAGAAGTCGCCGAAATCGTCATTCTCAAAGGTGTTTCGAAACCAGTTGAAGTGCGCTTGAAAAGCGGCAAGGTGTTGCACGCGGAGGCCGCGCTCTACTCGATTGGTCGCGTCGGCGCGACCGAACGCCTGCAACTCGGCAACGCCGGCGTGCAAGCGGATGATCGCAACCGTATCCCCGTCAACGAGCACTTCCAAAGCAACGTCGAGCATGTCTATGCCGTCGGCGATGTCATCGGCTTCCCGTCGTTAGCATCGACCTCGTACGAACAAGGTCGAGCGGCGGCGCGCCATGCTTTCGGTCTGCGCAATGATCACGAAGGTGGTATCGGTCTCTTTCCGTATGGCATCTACACAGTCCCAGAGATTTCCACCATCGGCAAAAGCGAAGATGAACTGACCGCCGCCGGCATCGCCTATGAGATCGGCAAAGCCAACTACCGCGAAATCTCTCGCGGCCAGATCATCGGCGACCGAACGGGCTTGCTGAAGATCATCTTCAGCCCCGAGTCTCGGCAGTTGCTCGGCGTACATATCATGGGTGAAGGTGCGAGCGAGTTGATTCACATCGGACAAGTTTTGATGGCTCACAACGGCAAGATCGATTACTTCGCCGATGCCGTCTTCAACTTCCCGACTCTCGCCGAGTGCTACAAAACCGCTGCTCTCGACGGACTTAACCGCCTCAGCATCTAGACTCAGCCTCGAGACGTAGCCCAAGGCCCCCTACAGGCGGCAGAATCATCGGGTGACTGATCGCCTGACGATACTGGGACTGCGTGAGGCCGAGGCGCGGCAACGCTGGGTCGCAGATGGGCCTAACGTCATCGCCGGACGGACGCGCCCGCCGACCTTGACCGTTGCGCTCGATGCGCTGCGCGAACCCATGTTCATCATGTTGGTCGCGGGCGGTGGGGATGGCATTTTCCATAGCGGCTTGGGCGGTGCTTTCTCTCGCCCATGCTCCCGTTCGCACTTTGTAGCGGACCTGCCAATAGGGGCTTCCAGCTCTTCTATATAGAACCACCTCGCCATCGCGTAGATGTATGACAGTGGGTGGAGCGGGCTTGAGGCTGGCCAGTGTGCTGCCGTGGCGAGGCTCTGGCTCTACAGTGGAAAAGATCGGTGTGGCAGCGAGGGCTAGCCTTTTCACAGTGGCCCGCCTTGGCAGCAGCGTGGCAGCAGAGTGTTGCTGCAGGGATACTCAGTGCGGACAGCGTGTGAGCACTGCTGGCAGATGTGGACTGGGCCCGCTTGGATTCGAACCAAGGACCAAGG
>JACCDG011070343.1_pt1 | contig 14783 bp, 13 predicted proteins | sample 7442471 | NCBI WGS metagenome assembly JACCDG01 (sample SAMN15323444, study PRJNA562643) | freshwater metagenome | isolation source: river surface water | place: USA:Blue River Watershed | collected 2017-08-17
ATCAAGGGTGAAATGCTCAAATCCGGCGTTTATCGCGTCACGCAAGCCAAGCCTTACACCGCCAAGAACACCGAAAAAATCTACGACGTGATCGACCGCATCAAGAAAGGCATGTATCCGAATGCCGATTACGTATTGTTCGGCAGCGTCAGCAATCTGGAATGGCGCAATGAAGGCGGCATGGTGCAAGGCGCGGGCAAAGCCACCCACATATTGAGCCTGGAACTGGTGGCCGATTTCAGCCTGATCAACACCAAGACCTATGAAGTGAAGGCGGCCTTCAGCGCCATGGGTGAAGGCCAGGACGTAAAAATCCTCAGCGGCAGCAACGTGGCGGTGCCCAACCGCAGCAAGGTGATCATGGAAGTATCGAAAACACTGGGCGAAGACGTGGCGCGCCAGTTGCAGGAACAGTTCGACCCGAGCGTGAAACGCTCCTCATCCAGCCGTCGCAGCAGCCAGAGCAGCACTGAAGTGATCGAGCAAAAGAGCGAAGAAGTGATGATTCTGAAATAAACCTGAAACACCCGCTGCCGTGCCAGTGCTGGCAGCGGGATGCTGAAAACGGGAAAGACAATGAATCGCCACGCACTGGCCGCGATAATGGCCACCCTGCTTTGTAGTAGCCTGCACGCGCTCGATAGCCAGCATGCCGGCAGTTATGCCGTGATTCACCGCGCCGGCCGCCTGACCGATATGGTGATCCATGTTTCGCAACAAAACGGCCAATGGCGTCTGGAGCAGCGCAATATCGACGGCAGCTGGAAAGATGTCAGCTGCAGCCGCAATTGCCGCCTGCAGGATTCGACCGCAGCAGATATCGAAACCCTCATCAGTGAAGCGGAGCGCGAACACTCCCGCTTCGAATGCGTGCAAAACATGGCCTTTGCCTTTTGCAGCTATCAGTCACATCAAGACCCGCAACAAGCCGGGCAACTCATGTCGATGCGGCTGACACCAACGCCGACACTGGTAAGGCTGAAAAAACTCAGCAACGATCGTTATGGTGAATATTTCCCCGGCGATCCGCCGAACATGTTTGAAATCGCCCGGCATATCGCCAGCCAGGAAGGCATGACTGCTTTTATCGAGCGTTATTGGCATTACCAGCCGCAGAAGGCCTTTGCCTCTTCTCCGGATGGAGCCTGGGGCCACAGCGGCACAGCAATGAGCAGCCAGCAATACGCAATCGACAGCGCCATGCGTTTCTGCGAGCGATCCCGCCAGCAGGCGGGGCAGATCGCCCGCTGCCGCATTGTCAATCTCAACGGTGAGTGGCAACCACCCAGCGGGCGCAAGGCGCCCGGCAATCCGGTCAAGCCTGAATAATCGTCACCAGCCGCCACGGAGAACGAGTAGGCAGACAAAACAGGGCAAGGCTCCCGCTGCCGGGGCAAATCAGTCTGCCCCTGCAGGATATCAGCCTGCAAGCCAATCAGGACGCGGCCTGCAGCCTATACTGCAAGGCGCGCCAGTATTGGCCTGCAGGCCTGCTCCGCTTTATCCGCGCAACAGCACGCCCAACACCAGCAACAAGGGATACGGAAACGCCACCGTAGGCCGCAATGCCGAGTGTGCGTATTCCAGCAATAGCCCGAACCAGCCGGGGCGTTGTGCCAGCCATTGAGAATGCAGCTGGCACGCCTTGCCAGCATCCGCCTCACCCGCTGCCAGCAACTGCTCGATCAACACGATCCGCTCGCCCAGCCGTGCCTGAGAGGTGCGAAAAATGCCCTCCTGCAGCCACAAGATCAGCAACAGGGCCGGAGCCAGCGCTGGCGGCAGGCTGCCGGCACCCAGTGTCAACACGACGGCGACCAGTTTCAGCCACAAGGCGCTATGTTCATAACGTTCGATATTGTTTTGCAGCGTGATCCATTCCTGCTGCAGGGCGGTGTTGCTGTGCATAAAATTTCCCTGATTCTTAATCAACACGATTGCGCCGGCCGGCACGGCGCCGGTATTCGATCGGTGTATTGCCGGTAATGCGTTTGAACAGTTTGGCAAATGCCGCGCGGTCGGCATAGCCCACGCCCAGCGCAATCTGCTCTACCGCCAGGTCGCTCTGCGCCAGCCGCGTTTCGGCAGCGCAAATGCGCAGGCGCTGCAGATAATCGTTCGGCGTTAATCCCGTGGCCAGCTTGAAACGCCGCAACAAGGTGCGTGGCGAGAGATACACCTGCTGCGCCATCAGCTCCAGTGTGATCGGCTGCGCAAACACGCCATCCAGCCAGCGTTGCAGTCTGACAATGGCGGCATCACCGTGCGCCGTGCCTGGCACACGCGGTGCAAATTGTGTCTGCAAGCCGCGCCCGTGTTCGAATACCAGTGTATTCGCCACCTGCCGTGCCAACAGCTCACCGCCCTCGCGGGCGACCAGAAACAGGCACAGATCCAGCGCGGCCAGCGCGCCGCCCGAGCAGTACAAGTTGCCATCGTGGGTCATTAGCTGCTCGATGTGCAAATCCACCCGCGGAAACAGGCGACGAAAATGCGCGGCCAGCGCCCAGTGGGTGGTGGCACGACGTCCGTCGAGCAGGCCCGCAGCGGCCAGCAGGAAGGTCGCGCTACACAGACTGGCGCGTTGCTGTTGCGGTGCCGGCTGCCGCAACCAGTCGAGCAAAGCCAGATTCTGCGCCAGCGCCACATCCACCCGCGCGCCGATTGCCGGCAGCAACAGGATATCTGCCTGCGCCGCCAGTGCCAGATCGCCATCCACACTCAGGCTGCCAATGGCGCTTTGCACCGCGCGGCCATCTACACTCACCTTAAGCAGGCGAAACAACTCGCGCCCGGCATGCAGATTGGCAGCCTGAAACGCGTCGCAGGCCAGCGCCAGACTGGACGCCACAGTGTGTGGGCAGAGATACAGCGCAACTGAAGTCATTCGCCACTCACCAGTCAACATTGTAGATTGGCGATTATAGACACAATAATGTCATTATCGCCAATCACACCCTTGGCCGGGGCCACGCATAATGCAGCCATGCCCTTAACACACAGGAAACCCGCCATGCACCCGAATGCAGCCCTGATTCAGCAGTTCTACCAAGCGTTTCAACAACTGGATGCCGAACGCATGGCCAGCTGTTATCACCCGGAAGTGCATTTTTCCGACCCGGTTTTTTCCGATCTGCGCGGCGCCGAAGCCGCCGATATGTGGCGCATGCTGGCCAGCCGGGCGCAGGATTTTTCGCTGAGCTTCAGCGATGTCCGTGCCGACGATCAGCAGGGCCAGGCCAACTGGGTAGCCAACTACACCTTTTCGCAAACCGGCTGCACCGTGGTCAACAAAATCCACGCTCGATTTGAGTTTCGCGATGGCAAGATCATTCGCCACATCGACACGTTTGATCTGTGGCGCTGGGCGCATCAGGCGCTGGGTTTGAAAGGCTTATTGCTGGGCTGGACACCGCTGGTGCGCAACACCATCCGCCGGCAGGCCGCCAAAGGCCTGGCGCAATTCCGGGCGCGCAAGGCGGCGGACTAAACGTCCGCGCCAACGATTCTGCTGCCGCTCACCTGTTTTGGTATCTATATTGTGGTGAAGCAACCACTTGGAGTTTTACCCATGTTCGGCAGCAAACACCTGCAAAAAATCGCCTCGCTGGAGCAACAACTGGATCGGGCCAATGCAGTGCTCAGGGCACTGGATCGTTCCACCGCGGTGATCGAGCTGGCACTGGATGGCACGATTCTGACTACCAACCAGAACTTCTGCGCAACCATGGGTTATCGTAGCGACGAGCTGCAGGGGCAGCATCACCGTCATTTGTGCCACGACAGCTTCACCAGCAGCGCCGAATACACGACGCTCTGGTCACGCCTGCGCGCTGGCGAGTTTTATCAGGGCACCATCAAACGGCGTCACAAAAACGGCCAGGATGTCTGGCTGGAGGCCAGCTACAACCCGGTAACAGACGCCAGCGGCAAAATCAGCCATGTAGTGAAATTTGCCCATGACGTCAGTCAGCAGGTGGAAGAAGCATCACGCATGCGCGCCATGGTTGAGGCCATTGAGCGTTCGATGGCCGTAATCGAGTTTTCGCTGGATGGCATCGTGCTGCGTGCCAACGATAATTTCCTGCGTACCATGGGTTATCTCCCGGAGCAGGTTGTCGGCCAGCACCACCGTATGTTTTGCCGCAGCGTTTTCGCCCAGAGCCAGGAGTACAGCCGCTTCTGGGCAAATCTGGGGCGTGGTGAATTTGTGTCCGGGCAGTTTGCCCGCGTCGACAGCCGTGGCCAGGAGATATGGCTGGAGGCCAGTTACAACCCGGTGTTTGGCCCGGATGGCAAAGCCAGCAAAATCGTCAAATTTGCCAGCGATATCACTCAACAGGTACAACGCCATCAGGCCGAAAAACAGAGTGTTGCCACCGCCTATGATGTCGCTCAGGAAGCCAGGGAAATATCTCAAAGCGGCGAAAGCATCATTCTCGATACTGTGGCAAAAATGCAATCGATTGCCGACATTGTTGGCCAATCGGCCAATCTGGTGAGTGCGCTGGGCGAACAAACCACGCAGATCAACTCGATTGCCAACACCATCAAGGAAATCGCCGATCAGACCAATCTGCTTGCACTGAACGCGGCAATCGAAGCCGCACGCGCGGGTGAAAGCGGCCGTGGCTTTGCGGTGGTGGCGGACGAGGTGCGGCAACTGGCGGAACGCACCACCAAATCCACAGGTGAAATCGGGCAAATGATCGAGCGCATCCAGGCAGAAACCGCTTCGGTGGGCAACAGCATGAACAGCGGCCTGGGTGCAGTGGCACAAGGCGTGAATCTAGCCAATAACGCCGGCGAGGTGATCAAACAGATGCGTGATGGCGCCAGCCGCGTGGTAGCGGTTATCCAGGAACTATCGGACACAGTTTCCGGCAGCGATTAAGGCCGCCGCAAGCGGCTGGATCGAGCCTCAACAGCGAAACGCTCAGCACGCTCACCGGCAAGCCCCCGCATCACAAGCTGGCGCTTGCCGTACAATAGCGCCTTAGCCATTCCGCCAGTGCTTGCTGGCTTACATATCCATGTCGGTTTTTTCTTTTCTCCGTAGTCAAAGCCTGCTGTTCCTGATTGCACTACTGGCCAACACTGCGACGGCGCAAGCCCCCGCAGACGAGCCCGGCGACAGCGCCAGCTGGTTCCATTCCACCGAAGACGGCCAATTGGACGTAAGCGGCTTTCTCGATCAAACCTATGGTTTTCTGCCGGTGGTGATACCGATCACCGAGCCGGCGGTGGGGTATGGCGCCGCGGGCGCACTGGCATTTATTGATCGCAAGGAGTCGGGCCGTGGAGCCGGATTCGGTCGGCCGGACATCACCATTGCCGGCGGGCTGGGCACGGAAAACGGCACCCGTGGCTGGTTTGCCGGTGATATGCGGCACTGGCGGGATGATCGCATACAATCCTTGCTCGGGGCAGTCAAAACCAGCGTTTATCTCGATTATTACGGCACAGGCGAAGCGGGCCGCGTGAATCACCCGCCGCGCACCTATGCGCTTGATGTGTCCGGGGCGCTGGCGCTCGGGCGTTTTCGCCTGGCCGATTCGCCCAACTGGCTGGGACTGGGCTATGTGCTGGCCAACACCAGTGTCAAATTCGACATCCCGGTGGACGCACCCATTCCGGAGCGCAATTTACGCCTGGGCGGTGTACTCGCTTCTGTATCACACGATTCGCGCGACAATCTGTTTACTCCGCTGCGCGGCTATTATCTGGAGCTGTCGGGCGCATTCATGGACCAGGCTTTCGGCAGCGATCTCAACGCCAGCCGCTACACATTGCTGGGCATGCAGTATTTCGCCCTGCATCCGCAATGGTATCTGGCCCTGCGGGAAAGTCTCTCGACCAATGTCGGCGAAACACCGTTTTATCTGCAACCGTTTGTGATGATGCGCGGCGTGCCGGCGATGCGTTATCAGGGCGAAAAGGTGGCGCAACTGGAAACCGAGCTGCGCTGGCAGTTCTGGCAGCGTTACAGTCTGGTTGGTTTTGTGGGTAGCGGCGCAGCACAGGATCAACTGCAACAGTTCACCCGCAGCACCGTGGTCACCGCTGGGGGAGCCGGCCTGCGTTATGAAATCGCCCGCAAATACGGGCTGCATGCCGGGTTTGACATAGCCTGGGGCCGCGATGGCAGTGCTGTCTACATTCAGGTGGGGAGCGCCTGGATGCGCCCCTGAACACCCCCTGCCCTGCAAGGCAATACCGGAGCGCCCTGCAGCCGCGCCTGCGAGCCGCATCCAGAGCGGCCTGCAGCCTCAGGCGAATTCCGGCACGCCGGAGCCGTTGACACAGTCAAGCTGACGCAGCGTCTGTTTAAGGGTTTCGATCTTGGCACGCGATGGACGAATGAACTTCAGTCCGGCGCGGAAGGGGTAAGTCCAGCTGCTCTTGCCAGCAAACACGATTTTGCCGGCCAGCGTCAGATATTGCGGCAAACCCTGCCAGTCTTCCATTTCCAGCGTTAGCGTGCAGGTGGCACCTACCGGCAACGGGCTATCTCCCACCAGGCCGATACCGATGTCGGAGACTTCGGTGGCATGAAGGGAGGTCGGGCCATTTTGCCCGTCCAGCGTCAGTTCGGCACGCCAGAATACAAACGTCCGGGGATAGCGGCGGCGTTCTTTGATCATTGTCTCATCCCTAATATTATTTTTTGGCGCACTACGATAGTGCATTCAGCCAAAGCCGCAAAATGGTTTCGCAACGTCGCATATGGACAACATCAGCACAGGCAAGTTCAACAAAAAGTGGCTGGCAGCCTGCCTGAAGTGAAACCGGACAGCGGCGGCAACGGGAAACAAGGTCAGCCTTGCCTGCCCGGCCCACGACGATCGCTCAAATCCGACAGTCTGCTAGACTTAAGGAAGCGCTGATTTATTCTGTGAGCGGGATGAAGTGCAAGGAGCCCGGCGCGCAGAAAGCGAGACATATCATGAAGATAGGCGAGCTTTCGAGCACCGCGCGACGCCGCAATTCGCCCGCGCAGCCAATAAATCAGCGCTTCCTTAAACCTTACCCTGCCGGACTGCCCCATGAACACCACCTCGCTGACCGCACAGATTGCCCGGGAATTGCGCCAGCATGCGCCTTTTGATGCCATGACCGAAGCCGACCTGCTGTGGATGGTACAACGTCTGAAAGTGGCGTATTTCGAAGAAGGCACTTTGCTGATCTCGCCGCAGGACAATGGCGAGCCGGATTTGCAGATCATCAAGAAAGGCATCGTCCGCAGCGAGGATGCCAATAGCAACACCCCCTATCTGGAATTGCACGAAGGCGAGATGTTTCCGATTGGGGCGCTGCTGTCGAGGCGGCCGGTGATTTCCAACTATCGCGCCGGCGCTGACACCTTTGTCTACCAGCTCAGCAGCAGCGACTTTCAGCAACTGCTGGAACGCAGCGAGGCATTCCGCGCTTTTGGCACCCGCCGCCTGGCACATTTACTGGAGCTATCGCGGCAACGGATTCAGAGCGCGCTCAGCACCCGCAGCAACCAGCAACATACCGACACACCTTTGGGTGAGCTGGCGCACAAGCCGATTACCTGCCCGCCTGATACCTCTCTGGGCGAGGTGTTACGACAGATGAAAGCACAGCGCATCGGCTCGATGATCATGGTTGATGCGGAGCACAAGCCGCTGGGGATATTTACACTGGTCGATGTGTTGACCCACGCCACACGGCAAACGCCGCACGACACGCCAATCCACGAGCTGATGTCGACCAGCCTGGTGTGCCTGCCCCCGAGCGCCCTCACCTTCGATGCTGCGTTGACGATGGCGCAGCACCGTATCCGCCATTTGCTGATTGTGGAGCGTGACAAGCTGGTAGGCATTGTTGCCGAACGTGACCTGTTCAGCCTGCAACGCATCGGTGTCTACGAAATTGCGACTGCACTCGATCACGCCCACGACGTGGAGACGTTGGCACAAATCAGCCGAGATATCCGCCAGCTGGCATCCAACATGCTGGCGCAGGGTGTAGCGCCAGAAAACCTGACCCAGCTGATTTCCACCCTCAACGACCGCCTGATCGAACGGGTGGTGGAACAGGCATTCGATGGCACGCAACTGCAGGGCATCATTTTCTGCTGGGTCGCGTTCGGCTCGGAAGGCCGGCAGGAGCAGACGATCGGCACCGACCAGGATAACGGCATCATTTTTCAGGCACCGGATGGCATGAGCAATGCCGAGGCCCGCAAAATTCTGCTGCCAGCCGCCAAACGCGCCAACGACTGGCTGGCGCAATGCGGCTTTCCCCTGTGCAAGGGCAATGTCATGGCCAGCAACCCGGAATGTTGCCTGTCGCTGAATGAATGGCAATTGCAGTTTGGCGACTGGATCGAGGGCGGCAATCTGCAACACTTGCTGAACGCAAAGATTTACTTCGACATGCGCCCGGTGTGGGGCGAGTTCTGGATGGCGTATGAAATCCGCGAACACCTGCTGCACTGCATCAAGCAGCGGCCACGCTTTTTACACATGCTGACGCAGAACACACTGGAATACAAACCACCGCTGAGCCTGCTCGGTGACTTCATTCTCAGCACTCATGACGGTAAAACCGGGCTGGATCTGAAAGTAAACGGTACGGTTTTTTTTGTTGATGCGGCACGTATCCTCAGCCTGGCGCACGGCATCGATGCCTACAGCACCGCGCAGCGCCTGCGTCTGTATGGCGAGCAGGCAGGCATCCGCACCGAGACGGTAGAAGGCTGGGTGCAGGCATTTCACTTCCTGCTGCTGCTGCGGCTGCAACATCAGCAACAGGCGCTGGAAAACCAGCGCGAACCTGACAACACCATCGACCCGAAAACCCTCTCTGGCCTGGACCGGCGCATTCTCAAGGAAACCCTGCGTCAGGCGCGCAAGCTGCAAGGCAAACTTGGCGAAAGTTTCCGCATATGAGCTGGTGGCCATTCACCCGGGCGCAAGCCACTGCAGCGTTGACACCAGCGCAGCAACAACGCCTGCAGCAATGGCAGCAACTGCCCCTGCCGGCCAAAAATACGCCCTTGTTACAACAACGCTGGGTGGTGCTGGATAGCGAAAGCTCCGGGCTCAACCTGCAAACCGATCGTCTGCTGTCGATTGCCGCAGTCGGGGTAGAACAGGGCTGCATCGACGTGGCTCAGCACTTTGACTGCCGCCTGAAGCAACAGCAAGCCAGCAGCGAAGACAATATCCTGATTCACGGCATTGGCGCCGACGAGCAACGCAAGGGCAGGCCGGCCAGCGATGCGTTGCTGGACTTTCTGCATTTTGCGCGACGCGACCCACTACTGGCCTTCCATGCCGATTTTGACCGCACACTGGTTGAACGCACGCTGACGGAAAACCTGGGCAAACCCAAGCTGGTCTGGATCGATCTTGCCGACCTTTGCCCTGCCCTGTTTCCACAACTGGCACCGGGCAGACAAACACTGGACGACTGGCTGGCTGCCTTCCAACTGGAAGCCTTTGAGCGGCACAACGCGCTCTCAGACGCCTGGGTGACGGCCGAGCTGTTTCTGATCCTGTTGCGCCATCTGCCACCCGGCGTGCGCAATAGCCACGATCTGCAGCTTTATGCGGCGCAGCAGCGGCAACAGCGGCAATTGACCCAAGGCCGCTAAGGAGGCGCCCCCCAAGGGGGACATGAGCGGGCTGCGAGGCCGGATCAGGCCTGATGCGGCGCGCTTCTCACTCCTGTTCGCGTAACCGGTCATAAACGTCTCAACGCGCCGCCAGCAAATACGATCAAGCCTATCAATTTTCCAAATCACACTCCCCACCTGATTGATTTATTTAACAATTTCATGCCTTCATCGCTCTACCTTATTTTTGGCATCAAAAATTGCGATTAGATTCCAAGCTCTAATATTTTTATTGTTAACGCAGGCTCACGCGATTGAGCCATAGAACATTCGACCATGAAGGAGGCGAGTATGAGCAGCATGAACCTTAACTGGGCCGCGATCGAAGCTGATCCAAAGTTCCAGAACCTGCATCGGCGCAAGTCCAGGTTTCTCTGGGGCTTGATGGCGTTTTCCGTGTTTTATTACTTTCTGCTGCCCATCGGCGCGGCCTATTACCAGGAACTGTTCAAAACCCAGATCTGGGGTCCGGTGAATATCGGCCTCGTATTTGCGCTGTCCGAATTCATCGTTGCCTGGAGTATCGCGGTGATTTATTCGAAAAAAGCCAATCAGGAATTTGATGTCCTGGCCGCCGAAATCATTGCCAATGCCCAGCAGATCGGAGGAAAAAAATGAAACGCTCATTCTCGCTGCTCACCCTGCTGGGCCTGCTGGTCCAGCCCGCACTGGCGGCGGAAGCCGGCGCAGTGTCACCTGAATACCGCTTCCTCACCTTTGCCGTGTTTGGTGCCATTATCGGCCTGACGATGTTTGTAACCTACGTCGCAGCCAAGCGTGTGCATAGCGCAGCCGATTTCTACACTGCCGGTGGCGGCATCTCCGGCCTGCAAAACGGTTGGGCAATTGCCGGTGATTATCTGTCGGCAGCATCGTTCCTCGGTATTGCCGGCCTGATTTCGCTGTATGGCTACGATGGTTTCATGTACTCGGTGGGCTGGCTGGTGGCTTACATTACCGTGCTGCTGGTGATTGCCGAACCGTGTCGCAATATCGGCAAATACACGCTGGCCGACATTCTCGCCTATCGCAACAATCCGAAAGCCACACGTATCGTTGGCGCCCTGTCGGTGATTACCGTATCCACCTTCTACCTCACCGCTCAAATGGTGGGTGGCGGTGTGCTGGTAAAAACACTGATCGGCATCGACTACGAAATTTCGGTGGTCACCGTAGGCGTGTTGATGCTGGCCTACGTGTTGTTTGGCGGCATGGTTGCCACCACCTGGGTGCAGATCATCAAGGCCGTGCTGCTGGTGACTGCCTCGATTGTGCTGGTGATTGCCGTATGGGCGCCCTACGGCTTCAGTCTGCCGGCCTTCCTCGAATCGGTGGTGGGTGATGCCAAGGTTCAGGCGCAGGTTGCGAAAATCCTCGGCGATCCGGCCAAGAACATGTCAGCGGCGGAACTGGGACAACGCTTCCTGGAGCCGGGCCTGTTCTTCAAGGATCCGCTGGATCAGGTTTCGCTGGGTCTGGCTCTGGTGTTCGGTACTGCCGGTCTGCCACACATCCTGATGCGTTTCTTCACCGTGCCGACCGCACAGGAAGCACGTAAATCGGTAATCTGGGCAATGGCCATCATCGGCGGCTTCTACGTTCTGACCCTGTTCCTGGGCATGGGCTCGGCCATCAAGGTAGGTTCGGCCACCATCGCCGGCGTCGACAAGGGCGGCAATATGGCGGCGCCACTGCTGGCACAGTTTATCGGTGGCGGCGCAGATTCGATGCTGGGTAACTTCATGCTGGCCTTCGTTGCGGCAGTGGCTTTCGCCACCATCGTCGCCGTGGTAGCAGGCCTGGTGCTGGCAGCCGCATCGGCGATGGCACACGATCTGTATGTGGGCGTGATCCGCGGCGAGCATGTGACCCCGGCAGAACAGGTGACTGCAGCTCGTATCTCCACCGTGATTGTCGGCGCGTTGGCCATCACTATCGGTATCGCCGCCAAGGGCCAGAATGTGGCGCACCTGGTTGCACTGGCCTTCGCGGTGGCGGCATCAGCCAACCTGCCGTGTGTACTGCTGACCCTGTACTGGAAGAAGTGCAACACCGGCGGCATCGTCGCAGGCATGATCATCGGCACCTTTACCGCGATTTCACTGGTGATGGTGAGCCCGAATATGACCTACCCGGAAAAAGTACGCAAGGATGCCAACAAGGCACTCAACGGCACCCCGGCGAGCGAAGCCAAACCGGCAGTGGAAGCCAAACCGGCGGAGTATTTCTTCTCCGATATCATCGCCATCGGCAAAGGTTCGGTAAAAGCCAAACCGGCAGAGGATGCCAAACCGGCTCAACCGGGCCTGATCGAGAAAATTGCCAAGGCGGAAGAAAAGCTGCCGACAATTGCCGACGCAGCTGACAAAGCCAAGGCTGAGAAAGATCTGGCGAAGCTGAAGAAAGACAAGGCCAAGGCCGAAGAAGACCTGAAGAAAGTCGAAGGTCAGACTGAAAGCATGGCAGGCCTGACAGAACCGTGGTTCAAGCTGAAAAACCCGGGTCTGATCTCGATTCCGCTGGGCTTCCTGGCAGTGATCATCGGCTCCCTGCTGTTCCGTGACCGTCGCGCTGAAGAAATGTGGGAAGAACTCTACGTTCGCCAGAACACAGGCATCGGTGCAGCCAAGGCGGCCGCTCATTAAACCCTGACTCGATACGGATTCCACGCCGTAACGGGACGAGAAGGAACCGCGCAGGCAGTACGGTAGTACGACAAGCGGTGACGACGAAATACCGTTATGGTGTGGTTGACCGGATCACCCCCTCCCCTCGCGGAAGGGGCTATCTCCCAGCCGGTTGAACACAACCATCATTCTGGGCTGCAATGGCAACAGCACACGAAGGCAAACCGCCGACGGTGCAATTGCAACCCGGAATCAGCCGGCTAAGCGATAGCACGCAACACTGCTAACCAACAACACTGAGAAGGAGTTTCACATGGCCACCCTCGATTCCATCCTCAAAGAAACCCGCGTATTCGAACCAAGCGAAGAGTTCCGTCGCAAGGCCACCATCTCCGGCATGGATGCCTACAATCGCCTGTGTGATCAGGCCAACGAACACTATGCCGGTTTCTGGGGCGAGCTGGCGCGTGAACGCATCAGCTGGAAAAAGATGTTTACCCGCGTGCTGGACGAAAGTAATCCGCCATTCTTCAAATGGTTTGACGATGGCGAACTGAATGTTTCATACAACTGCATCGACCGCCATCTGGCGCAACTCGCACACAAGATTGCGCTGATATTTGAAGCCGATGACGGCGCGGTGACCCGTGTCACCTACGCCGAGCTGTATCGCCGCGTCTGCCAGTTCGCCAACGGTCTCAAGAGCCTTGGCGTGCAAAAAGGCGACCGTGTGGTGGTTTACATGCCGATGAGCATTGAGGCTGTTGTGGCGATGCAGGCGTGTGCCCGCATCGGCGCGATCCACTCGGTGGTGTTCGGTGGTTTCTCGGCCAAATCGGTACAGGAACGGATTGTGGATGCCGGCGCCAAGCTGGTGATTACCGCCAACGAAGGTCTGCGCGGCGGCAAGGCAGTGCCGCTGAAAGCCGTGATCGACGAGGCTCTGGAACTGGGCGGCTGCGAATCGATCCAGAAAGTGGTGGTATATCAGCGCACCAACAACGGCTGCGCCAAATGGGACGAGAAACACGATATCTGGTGGCACAAGCTCACCGAAGGCCAGTCGGAAGAATGTGAACCGACCTGGGTGAATGCCGAAGATCCGCTGTTCATCCTCTACACATCCGGTTCCACCGGTAAGCCGAAGGGCGTGCAGCACAGCTCTGGCGGCTATCTGCTGGGCGCCATCAACACCATGCTCTGGTCGTTCGACTACAAGCCTAACGACGTATTCTGGTGTACTGCCGATGTGGGCTGGATTACCGGCCACACTTATGTGACTTACGGCCCGCTGGCTGTGGGCGCAACCCAGATCATTTTTGAAGGTGTGCCGACTTACCCGGACGCCGGTCGATTCTGGAAAATGATCGAACGCCACAAGGTCACCACCTTCTACACCGCCCCCACCGCGATCCGCTCGCTGATCAAACTCGGCGCCGATCTGCCCAACCAGTACGACCTGAGCAGCCTGCGTCTGCTGGGCACTGTGGGCGAGCCGATCAATCCGGAAGCCTGGATGTGGTATTACGAAACAGTAGGCAAGAAACGTTGCCCGATTGTAGATACCTGGTGGCAAACCGAAACCGGCAGCCATATGCTGACGCCAATGCCGGGGGCAGTGGCAACCAAACCGGGCTCCTGCACGCTGCCAGTACCGGGCATCATCATGGACATCGTCGATGAATCCGGCGCACCGGTTGAACCGGGCAAAGGTGGTTTCCTAGTGGTGAAAAAGCCGTGGCCGTCGATGGTGCGCACCATCTGGGGTGACGACGAACGCTTCAAGAAAACCTATTTCCCGGAAGAATTCAACGGCAAATATTACATGGCCGGCGATTCGGCACACCGTGATGAAAGCGGCTATTTCTGGATCATGGGCCGTGTTGACGACGTGCTGAACGTATCCGGCCACCGCCTCGGCACCATGGAAATCGAATCAGCGCTGGTCGCCAATCCGCTGGTGGCAGAAGCCGCCGTGGTAGGTAAACCGCACGAGGTGAAAGGCGAAGCGGTGGTAGCGTTCGTGGTGCTGAAACAAACCCCAAGCAGCGCGGACGAAGCCAAGAAAATCGCCCAGAACCTGCGCGAATGGGTCAGCCACGAAATCGGTGCACTGGCTCGGCCGGAGGAAATCCGTTTTGGCGACAACCTGCCGAAAACCCGCTCCGGCAAGATCATGCGCCGCCTGCTGCGCTCGCTGGCCAAAGGCGAACAGATTACCCAGGATGTCTCCACCCTGGAAAACCCCGCCATCCTGCAGCAGCTGCAAGAAGCGGTGAACTGAGTTCCCCCCGGAAGCGGTTCACGATCTGTCGTGGGCAGCTTCAACTCCTCGACACTCCTGTCGTGTATTGCGTGTGGTCTTGTGGCCACACGCTTTTTTATTAACACCTTGAAAACCACGTCCTGAGGACGTGGTCAGCGCCTAACTGGCTTGGCCTGTTAGAGCGCCCACTCATGGAAGTACCTTTGTCGGTGTTGTCCCCACAACATCGAAAAAGGAAACG
>JACCDG010496174.1_pt1 | contig 14780 bp, 13 predicted proteins | sample 7442471 | NCBI WGS metagenome assembly JACCDG01 (sample SAMN15323444, study PRJNA562643) | freshwater metagenome | isolation source: river surface water | place: USA:Blue River Watershed | collected 2017-08-17
ACGAACAGAGCGCCAGACTCTTTGTCGACTTCGTACTTCACTGGGTCTGAGTTCATCGGGATTTCGATGATCACGTTGAAGGCTTCAGGAACTTTGCTACCGGGGGTGACTTGATTCAGGGACATGGTGTCTGGTTATAAAAGTTAAAAAAGAAACTCTGAGGATTAACCCCGATTTTACTTTCACGGGGCTTGCGTCTCTGGGTTGTCCTTGAAACCTTTATTCGTGGGTGCTTTTTCCCGTTTCGTCCATCAAACCCATGAAGACGCGCAAAAAGTACACCGCCATCACCAACACAAAGGCAATCACAGCCACGCTCATCAGGCCGTAGTCGGTAGAAAAAAGGTCGATCCAAGCTTTCATGGGGTTACTCCTATCAATTGCAATGCCCTTACTTTGCACGGTTTGCGCACCTTTAGGTCTGATCTATATCAAGGCTTAGGGGATTGGCTACTCAGGCAAAATCGAACCTATGTCTGAACGCGTGATCCCTCTTGTTGACCAACGGCTGTTAGCCCTACCTGCCACGGTACCCTCGCAACCCATTGCGGTCTCGGGCCTGTTGAGCGACAGCTTGGGCCGCCCGCTGCACGATCTGCGCATCAGCGTGACCGACCGGTGCAATTTCCGCTGCAACTACTGCATGCCCAAAGAGGTGTTCAACAAAGACTACACGTACCTGCCCCATGGCGACTTGTTGAATTTTGAAGAAATCACCCGCCTTGCCAAAGTGTTTGTAGCCCACGGCGTGCGAAAAATTCGCCTGACAGGCGGCGAGCCTCTGCTGCGCAAGAACCTTGAAATACTGGTAGACCAGCTGGCCAACATCCAAACGCCAGACGGCACACCTTTGGACTTGACCCTCACCACCAATGGCTCGCTCTTAGCCCGCAAAGCCAAGTCATTGAAAGACGCGGGCTTGAACCGAGTGACAGTCAGCCTAGATGGCTTGGACGACGCGGTGTTTCGCGCCATGAACGATGTGGACTTTCCCGTATCCGATGTGCTGGACGGCATTGCAGCGGCCAAAGACGCGGGCTTAGGTCTGGATGCCAACGGTCTATTCAGTGGCCTCAAAGTCAACATGGTGGTCAAGCGCCGCACCAACGTCGACCAAATTTTGCCCATGGCTCGCCACTTCCGTGGCAGCGGCATCACCCTGCGCTTCATCGAATACATGGACGTGGGCGCAACCAACGGCTGGTGCATGGACGATGTACTGCCCTCGGCCGAAGTGATTCAACACATCCAACAAGAATTCCCACTCCTAGCGCTAGAAGCCAACGCATCTGGTGAAACAGCGCAGCGCTGGGGGTATGCCAATGCCGCAGGCGTGTTTGACCCACGCTTGGGCGAAGTTGGCGTCATCAGCAGTGTGACCCAAGCCTTTTGCCGAGACTGCAACCGCGCTCGCCTATCGACCGAAGGCAAGCTCTACCTGTGTTTGTTTGCCACGCAGGGCTACGACTTGCGCAGCCTCATGCGTGGATCTCAAGCCAGCGATGCAGACCTAGCCTCGGCGATCGGCCAAATTTGGCAAGGCCGCGACGACCGCTACTCCGAACTACGCGCCTCTATGCCTGCTGACAGCGCCACCAACGCCTCATCGACGTCACGCCGTGTTGAGATGAGCTACATCGGTGGCTAAGGCGCCCCTCCTGAACTGAACTCTTTACTCACCGACATGACACACACCATCGCCCCCCAAGACATCACAGGCCTCATCTTGGCCGGCGGCCGCGGCAGCCGCATGGGCGGCGTGGATAAGGGCTTGCAAAACTTCAACGGCATCCCACTCGCCTTACACACCCTCATGCGCCTTGGCCCCCAAGTGGAAAGCGTGATGGTCAACGCCAACCGCAACCTCTCGGCCTACGAGTCATTTGGTGCATCCGTGTGGCCAGATGCCTCGGCTGACTTTGCAGGACCTTTGTCTGGCTTTTTGGTGGGCTTAGAGCGCGCCGAAACCCCTTACATGCTAACCGTGCCATGTGACACCCCTCGCCTGCCACTTGATTTGGCCGAACGCTTAGCCGAAGCCTTGATCCGCGAAGATGCCGACATTGCTATGGCAGCAGCCCCTGAAACAGATGATCAAGGCCAAACTCAAATTCGCACGCAGCCCGTGTTCTGCTTGTTGAAGATCGAACTATCAGAAAGCTTGGTCAAGTTCACCCATGCCGGTGGCCGAAAGATTGACGCGTGGACGGCGCAACACAAAACCGTGATAGTCCCCTTTGATGGGCCAGGTGACGACCCTCTGGCCTTTGCCAACGTGAACACACTGACCGAGCTGCAAGCTCTGGAAAACGCCGCGCCATGAAAAGCATCGACGACATTGCCGCCGCCCTTCAAGGCTATGACCCACAAGCATTGAGCGTCGATCAAGTCAACGCGTTTTTGCGCGAACTGGTACAGCCCGTGTCTGCCGACGATTCACAAGATGTGTTTTTGTTCGACGCCTTGGGCCGCGTGTTGGCGCAAGATGTAGTCTCGCCCATCAGCGTGCCCGCCCACAACAACTCGGCCATGGATGGCTTTGCATTTGATGCGGCGCAGTTGCAAGCTGACCAACCCCTCAGCCTTCGCGTGGTGGGCACGGCGCTGGCGGGTAAAGCATGGCAAGGCAAGGTCAATGCGGGCGAGTGCTTGAAGATCATGACCGGGGCGATCCTGCCCGACGGGCTAGATACAGTTGCCCCCCAAGAGTTCTGTCAAGTAGGCAGCGCGCACGATGTGACCACCGTCACCATCCCCGCCAACATTTTGAAAGCCGGCGATAACCGACGCTTGATGGGCGAAGACTTGATGCAAGGTGAGCCAGCACTCAAGGCAGGCCAACACCTCACGCCCGCAGCGTTGGGGTTAGTCGCGAGCTTAGGCCTTCCCGATGTGCGCGTACACCGCCGCTTGCGCGTGGCTTATTTTTCTACCGGTGATGAAGTGCTCAGCTTGGGCGAAGCACCACGTGAAGGTGCGGTGTACGACAGCAACCGCTACACCGTGTTTGGCCTGCTCACGCGCATGGGGTGCGAAGTGATTGACATGGGCGTGGTGCGTGACGACCCCGCTCTCTTAGAAGCCGCCTTTGCAAAAGCCGCGCTTGCAGCTGACGCCATCATCACCAGCGGTGGTGTGAGCGTAGGTGAAGCCGACTTCACCAAAGCCATGATGAAAAAACTTGGCGATGTGGCGTTTTGGCGAATCGCCATGCGCCCAGGACGCCCCATGGCGGTGGGCCGCATTGGCAAGTCGGTGTTGTTTGGTTTGCCCGGCAACCCCGTGGCGGTGATGGTCACCTTCCTCGCCTTTGTGCGTCCAGCTCTGCTTCGCATGATGGGTAGCACAGCCAAGCCAGCGCCGTTATTGCGCGCCAAAAGCTTAGAGCCCCTGCGCAAGAAAGCAGGTCGCACCGAATACCAACGCGGCTTGGTCAGCAGTGCCGCTGACGGCACGCTGCAAGTGCGCACCACCGGCAATCAAGGCTCAGGCGTGCTGAGCTCGATGGTGCATGGCAATGGCCTCATCGTGCTGCATCACGCGCAAGGTAACGTCGCCGTGGGAGATGAGGTGGATGTGATGATGTTTGACGGCGCTATTTAAGCGACCTCATTGACGCGGAGCGTCAAGCGTGAATTAGAAGGTAGGCGTCAAGCGCAGAAGTGAAGTGGGTGTCAGGCACCCACGTCCTCATCCTCATGGCGAATGGTGATCGCCCCCGGCACTTTGTTGCGTGCCAGCAAGGTGTACATGGTGGGCACTACAAAGATGGTGAGCAAGGTACCCAAGCTCATGCCACCCACAATGACCCAGCCAATTTGCTTGCGGCTTTCAGCACCCGCACCACTGGCCAAAGCCAGCGGAATCGCACCCAGCACCATGGCACCGGTGGTCATCAAAATCGGACGCAAGCGCAAGGTGGCTGACTGCGTGACCGCAGCAAACAACTCCATGCCCTCTTCGCGCAACTGGTTGGCAAACTCCACAATCAAAATGCCGTGCTTGGTGATGAGACCCACCAACGTGATCAAACCAATTTGGCTGAACACGTTCAGCGTGCCACCACTGAACTGCAAGGCCAACAAAGCACCCACCATCGACAGCGGGACCGACAGCATGATGACCAGTGGATCAATGAAACTCTCAAACTGCGCCGCCAGCACCAAGAAGATGAACAGCAGCGCGAGCACAAACACAATCACCAGCGAACCCGATGATTTGACGAACTCACGCGAAGTGCCGTTGAGGTCCGTTGAGTAACCGGGCTTGAGTACCTTCTGCGCTGTGGCATTCATGAAGGTGATGGCTTCGCCCAACGAATACGTAGGAGCCAAGTTGGCGCTGATGGACGCGCTGCGGCGTTGGCTGAAATGGTTCAGCTCGCGAGGCACCACCACCTCTTTGATCTTCACCAAAGCAGACAGCGGAATCATGGCATCCCCCCTGCCGCGCACAAACACGCGCTCGATGTCATCGGGCGTATCGCGGCCTGTGGATGCGGTTTGCACAATCACGTCGTATTGGTCGCCCTCACGCTTGTAGCGCGTGACTTGACGACCCCCCATCATGGTTTCCACGGCGCGGGCAATTTGGTCTACAGGCACGCCCATGTCGGCGGCGCGCTCACGGTCGACCTCCATACTGATTTCAGGTTTATTCAAACGCAAGTCAGTGTCAACGCTGACGATGCCTGGGTTTTTCGCAATTTCTTCTTGAAAACTGCGCACCACTTGCGCCAAGTTTTGGTAGCTGTCCGAAGTCAAAATCACAAAGTTCAAAGGACGCTCGCGAAACGGCTGGCCTAGTGATGGCGGGGTAATGGGGAATGCGGTGACGCCCGGCAAACCTGACACAGCAGGTGTCATTTCACGCGCGATTTCGAGCGTGCTTTTCTTGCGCTCTTCCCAAGGCTTGGCGCGGTAGAACACGTTGCCTTGCGCCACGGTGGGGCTACCCACCACGGTGAAGATGCGGTCAAACTCGGTGTACTTCTCGGCCATTTTTTCAAGAGCCAGTGTGTAACGCGTGGTGTAGTCCATGGTCGCGCCATCTGGCCCGTTGATCACAGTCAAGATCACGCCGCGGTCTTCAATGGGGGCCAATTCACTCTTGGTGGATTTGAGCAAAGTCCAAGTGCCAATGCCGGCTAGCACCATCACAGCCACCACAAACCAACGACGCGACATGACGCGTCCAAAAAACACGCCGGGTGACAGCGTCCATTTCAACAAACGGCCATACGCATGGGACATGCGTTGCAGCTGATGCTCCATGGTGCGGTCGAACCAACTGGGGTTGTGGTTGTGCTTGAGCATGATGGAACACATCATGGGTGTGAGCGTCAAGGCCACAAAGCCAGACACCACCACCGAACCCGCCAAGGCCAACGCAAATTCAGTAAACAGCTTGCCTGTGCGGCCTGGCGTGAATGCCAAGGGCGCATACACCGCCGCCAAAGTCATGGTCATGGCGACCACCGCAAAGCCGACTTCTTTGGCGCCTCGAATGGCTGCATGAAACGGCGACATGCCGTCTTCAATGTGGCGGTAAATGTTCTCTAACACCACAATGGCATCGTCCACCACCAAACCAATCGCCAGCACCAAAGCCAGCATGGTGAGCGTGTTGACGGTAAAGCCAAACATGGCCATCAAGGCAAACGTGCCGATCAAACACACAGGAATGGTGACCAGCGGAATGATGGACGCACGCAGCGTGCGCAAGAACACAAAGATCACCAAGGCCACCAAGATAGCGGCTTCCACAATGGTTTGGTAAACCGCTTTGATGGATCGGTCGATGAACACCGAGTTGTCGTTGGCAACTTCAATCTCCACGCCCGGTGGCAAGTTGTCTTTGATCCTCGGAATCATGTTGCGCACCGCTGCGCTCAAGTCCAGAGGGTTGGCGGTGGCGTTGCGAATCACGCCCAAGGTGATGGCTTCTTTACCGTTCAAACGTGTAGCAGTGCGCTCGGCTTGTGGGCCTTGCTCGACACGGGCCACATCGCCAATGCGCACTTGTATGCCATTGACCGACTTGATGACCACCGCATTGAACTCTTGTGGTGTGCGCAAATCGGTGGAGGTGCTGACGTTGAACTCGCGTAGCTTGCTTTCAATACGACCTGCAGGCACTTCGACGTTGGAGCGACGTAGCGCGTCTTCCACATCTTGCGTAGTGAGCTTGTAGGCAGCCAAACGATCTGGATCAAGCCAAATGCGCATGGCGTATTTGCGCTCGCCGTACACACGCACATCTGACGCACCGGGCGCGGTTTGCAGCATGGGCTTGGCAATGCGGTTGGCGTAGTCGGTGAGCTGCAACACGTTCAAGGTGTCGGCACTGAAGGACAACCAAATCACGGGGAAAGCATCAGCCTCGACCTTGGCGATAACCGGCTCGTCAATACCTTGCGGCAAACGTTGGCGCACACGACTGACTTTGTCGCGCACGTCGGCTGCTGCTGAATCGGCATCACGCGACAACACAAAGTTGATGGTGATTTGGCTTTGTTCTTGGCGGCTGATGGAGGTGATGACGTCCACACCTTCAATGCCTGAGAGCGAATCCTCAAGCACCTTGGTCACTTGCGATTCCACCACAGCGCTGGACGCGCCGGTGTACTTGGTTTCAACCGTCACCACGGGGTTGTCAATCTTGGGGTACTCGCGCACGTTCAAGCGGGTGAACGACACCACGCCCACCAACACGATGAGCAAAGACAGCACGGTGGCGAACACCGGGCGGCGAATGGATATCTCAGGCAACTGCATGTGAGCTCTTCGCGTTGGGGTTAGCGGCTGGCAGCCTGAGCAGCGGCACTGGCAGGGCTGCTGGCTGAGTTGCTGATATTCGAGGCGCTGGATGCATCAGCCGGCGATGCGGCTGATGAGGCACCCGATGCCGCAGCAGAAGCGGCGTTGGCTGGTCCACGGCCCAGTTCGACCACACGCAAAGGCGAGCCATCTTTTTGCAGACGTTGCTGGCCAGCCACCACGATGGTGTCGCCCTCAACCAAGCCTTCTGTAATCTCCACTTGACCACCGCGACGCATACCCAGCTTCACCTCAGTGCGCTGAGACACAAACTTGGTATCAGGCGGCAAAGCCGGTGCGCTGGCTGCGGCACTGGCAGCACTGGCGGCTGGCGTAGGCAACTCGCTGGGCGCGACGGCCTTGATGACAAACTGCTTACCACCTTGGGGCACGATGGCCTCCTCAGGCACGACCAAAGCATTGGGCTTGACGGCAAACACCGCCGTCACGCGCGCAAACATACCGGGACGCAATGGTCCGTTTTGTTCACCACCTGCACTGGTACGTGTGCGGTCAAAGGTATTGGTGGGGCAACCCAAGCTTTGGGGCGAAGGCAAGGCCATGCCACGGTTGTTGGGCTCAGGTTTTTTAGCTGCAGATGCCGCAACAGCCGGCATTGCAGCTTTGGCTGGAGATGCGGATGCGGGTATAGCCGCATTAGCTTGAGCGCCCGAACCTTGATTTTTCCCACCTGCCGCGATGGGCTCACCCGCCGTATTGGCCAACACAGCGCGAATGCCAATGGAGCGGCCATTCGCGTCAATCAGCGGATCCACCGCTTCAACGCTGGCTTTGAACAATCGGCCAGGGAAAGCGTCTAGCTTGACCTCAAGGGTTTGGCCTGGCTTGACCTTGATCTGATAGCGCTCTGGCAAGCGGTAGTCCACATACAAGCTGCCGATGTTTTCAAGGTTGATGAGGTCTGCGCCGTCTTTCACGTAGTCACCCACGTTGACGCTGCGAATACCCACCACACCGTTGAACGGGGCAATCAAACGCATGCGTTCTAAACGCGCACACGACAGGCCCAGCTGCGCATCGGCCACTTGCAAGGCCGCTGCACTTTCGTCGAGCGAGCGCTGGGCGATGAAGTTTTGTGCGACCAACTCTTGGTTACGTTTGTGATTGGCTTTGGCAATCGACATTTGTGCCAGTGACTGCTGCACCTCTGCGCGTTGCAAGGTGTCGTCCATTTGCACCAACACTTGGCCCGCACGCACACGCGCACCATCGGCAAAACCTAGCGACAACACACGGCCCGCCACTTCGGGGCGCAGCATTACGTTTTGCGACGATCGCAAGCTGCCAACGGCCTCAGCATCATCACGTAAGGTCTGTTTTTTAACTTGTGTTATTTCAACGCCCACAGGACGCGCACCCGCTGGCGCACTGGCGTCTGACTTGGGCGCTTGCAGCCACCAAGCCAAGGTCGAGGCACTTGCAATGCCCACGACTGCCACAACGGAATACATCTTTTTGGAGGCCATGAATGAGATTCTTTTAAGTTGCATTTAATCTAGCCTTGCAATGTACCAGCGGCGGGGCTAAAAACCACCTGATTTATCTTAGGTTCACACAAGCTGTCACTTAGCGGACAACACCAAGTCAACACCTCGGTTGGCCAAGCCGTCGGCCCGCTCGTTGTCCACATGGCCCGCATGGCCCTTGACCCAGTGCCAGACGATGTCGTGGTCACCTTGATGGGTGAGCGCATCGAGTTGCTGCCACAAATCGGCGTTCTTGACCGGCTGCTTAGCCGCTGTTCGCCAGTTGCGGGCTTTCCAGCCGTGAATCCATTCGGTGATGCCCTTGCGCACGTACTCGCTGTCCAAATACAAAGCCACCACACACGGGCGTTTCAGGGCACGCAAAGCTTCAATCACGGCCAGCAGCTCCATGCGGTTGTTGGTGGTGTCTAGCTCACCGCCAAACAACTCTTTTTCTTGGCCCGAAGGCGAGCGCAGCAATGCACCCCAGCCGCCTGGACCTGGGTTGCCCTTGCAAGCGCCGTCTGTGTAGATTTCTACGGTGTTCATTCCATTCCTTTTGATGCGGTGTTGTTGGCCGCGCTCGAAGCCGACGTCACCACCACAGCCGCGCGTGGCGCAGCTTTTTTCCATGCGGGCGACATCAGGCGCATGCCCTGCACACGCTTGACCGCCACCATGCCGTAAACCGCGCCCAAAATGGGCCACCAACGCACGCCCGCTTGGTCCATCCAATCCCAACGCTGCAACCAACGCTCGGTTTTAACGGCTGGGCGGTAGCAGCCAAAGCTGGTGGATTCCACCTCAAAACTCAACAGTTGTAGCCAGTCACGCAAACGGCGCTGCCCAATGAAGTCGCCCACCTCAGAGAAACCACGTTTGCAGCTTTTGCTGATGCCCCACAGACTGTTGGGGTTGAAGCCGCAAATCACCACGCGCCCCTCGGGAACCAACACGCGCTCGACTTCACGCAAAGTGGCATGCGGGTCGTAGCTCAGTTCTAGCGTGTGAGGTAACACCAGCAAATCCAAGCTGGCATTGGCAAAAGGCAGCGCCTCGTAATTGGTTAAAAACACCTCGCGCCCCAAAGGCCAAGGTTCGGGTTGTACATCTGAGGCCAGCCAACGGTGTGGCATACGATTGGCCTGCAACCCGTCGAGCGCGGGAAACCCCAGTTGCAGCGCATGAAACCCAAACACATCAGCCACCGCACGGTCTAAATAGGTTTGCTCCCACGCGCACAAATACTGGCCTGCGGGTGAGGCCAGCCAGTCAGGCAAACTATCGTTTTTTAAAGGTGTGGATGACATGAAGCTGATTGCACTGCCCGCGTTCTCTGACAACTACCTGTGGTTGTGGCAACAAGACCATATGGCCGTGGTGGTCGACCCCGGTGACGCTACGCCTGTGTTGCAAGCGCTGGCCAAAGAGGGGTTAATGTTGGCCGCCATTCTAGTGACCCACCACCATGCCGACCACGTGGGCGGCGTGCGCGAACTGCACCTCGCCACGGGTGCTACGGTGTATGGCCCTACGCGCGAAGATGTGCCCGCGCCCTTCACGCCCATCATGCAAGGCGATGCGCTTGAGCTTTTGGGTCAAACTGTGCAAGTGCTAGATGTGCCAGGCCACACCGCGGGCCATGTGGCTTACTTTTTACCCAACGCTACGCCCAGCCCAGTGTTGTTCAGTGGGGACACCTTGTTTTCGGCCGGATGTGGGCGCATTTTTGAAGGCACGCCCGCGCAAATGCTGGCGTCATTAGACCTTTTGGCCTCACTACCCGCCTCCACTCAGGTGTGCTGCGCCCACGAGTACACTCTCTCCAACTTGCGATTTGCGCTCGCCGTAGAACCCAGCAACACAGACTTGCAAACCTACGCAGCACACTGTCAACAACTCAGGGCTCAAGGTGTTCCCACCCTACCCGCCCAGTTGGCCACCGAATTGCAAATCAACCCGTTTTTACGGGCTCGACACCCCGATGTGCGACACGCTGTTGCACAGCACGCTGGACTCTCAGCGCTCGAACAAACCGACGATGTGGCAGTCTTTGCAGCCCTTCGCGAATGGAAGAACGATTTCAGATGAGATTTCTACTTGCCGTATTCAGTCTTAGCCTCGCGCTCCTCACGGGTTGCGCCAATCTGTTAGACCCAACTCAAACCACAAGTAACGGCGATCTGAGCCCTGTCAAGGCCAGCAGCGTTAAACGCGACAACGTCGCCAAACTGGACTTGCCCAACGACTTGTGGGAGCGCATCCGCAAGGGCTATCAAATGCCCGACTTAGAAGGCAACTTGGCCAATGACCGCACCCAGTGGTATGCCAGCAAGCCCGAATATTTGCAGCGCATGACAGAGCGCTCGAACAAATACCTGTACCACATCGTTGAAGAACTCGAAGCACGCAAGATGCCCACCGAGTTGGCTTTGCTGCCCTTCATTGAAAGTGCATTCAACCCGCAAGCTGTCTCTAGTGCTCGGGCCAGCGGCATGTGGCAGTTCATGCCCGCCACCGGCAAAAGCTTTGACTTGAAACAAAACGCATTTCGCGACGACCGCCGTGATGTGCAAGCCTCTACCCGCGCCGCACTCGACTACCTAGAGCGCCTGCACAAAATGTTTGGCGACTGGCACTTGGCCTTGGCCGCCTACAACTGGGGTGAAGGCAATGTGCGCAAAGCCATCAACCGCAACCAACGTGCGGGTTTGGCCACCGGCTATACCGACCTGAACATGCCCATGGAAACGCGCATGTACGTGCCCAAGTTGCAAGCCATGAAAAACATCGTAGGCAACCCGCCACAACACGGTGTGGTGCTGCCCAGCATTCCCAACCACCCCTACTTTCAAAGCGTGCCCCTACCGCGCGACATGGATGTAAGCGTGGCAGCGAAGCTGGCCGATATTTCTGAACAAGACTTCAAAGCCCTCAACCCCTCTGCGCATCGCCCTGTCTTGTTGGCTGCAGGCATCAGCAACATCCTGCTGCCGTGGGACAACGCCGAAGTGTTCCAACGCAACTACGAAGCCTCCACATTGGGTCGCATGGCCACATGGACCGCTTGGATTGCACCCACCACCATGAAAGTGGCAGACGCCGCCAAGCGTGTGGGCATGAGCGAGGCTGACTTCCGCGCGATCAACAACATCCCGCCGCGCATGATCATCAAAGCAGGCTCAGCCCTGTTGGTACCGCGAAATGCCGGTATGTTGGGTGACGTGACCGCTCAAGTGGCTGACAACGGCAAGCTGGACTTGTCCCCCGAAGCAGTGGCCAAACGTAAAGCCGCAGCAAAAGGTGGAAAAAATGCCAAGGGCACGAAGCTGGCGTCTGCCAAAGAAGGCAAAGACTCTGGCAAAAAACAAACGTCTGGTAAGGGCGATAAAAAAGGCGACACCAAGGTCGCCAAAAAATAAAGCAGCGCAGTTAGAAATGCTGCGCACAGCGGAAGGCTTTGCACCCTCCGCTTTTTATGCGTCCCGCCTGTCCACTAAAGCGTGGGCGATGGTGCCCAAATCTACATACTCCAGCTCGCTGCCCACAGGCACGCCACGGGCTAGGCGTGTGACTTGCACACCGCGCTTCTTCAAAGCTTCGCCCAGCACATGAGCGGTGGCTTCACCCTCAGCGGTGAAGTTGGTGGCCAAGATGACTTCTTTCACCACGCCGTCGCTGGCGCGCTCCATCAGCTTTTGCAAGCCAATGTCTTTGGGGCCAAAACCATCCAAGGGGCTGATGCGCCCCATCAATACGAAATACTGCCCCTTATAAGCGGCTGTGCGCTCCACGGCCGATTGGTCGGCGGGGGTTTCGACCACGCACAAGCGGGTGGTGTCGCGCCCATCATCCAAACAGGTGTCGCACACGGGCTGAGTGGTGAAGGTGTGGCAACGCTCGCAGTGCTGCACTTGGGCTGCTGCTTGGTGCAAGGCTTGAGAAATCATCTCAGCTCCCTCGCGGTCATGCTGCAGCAGGTGGTACGCCATGCGCGAGGCAGACTTCACCCCCACGCCGGGCAATCGGCGCAGGGCCTGAATGAGGCCTTCCAGCACAGACGTGTCACTCATTTAGAACGGCAGTTTCAGGCCAGGTGGTAAACCGGCGGTGAGCTTGCTCATCTTGGCTTCGCTGGTCTCAGCAGCTTTGCGCACAGCGTCGTTGAAAGCGGCAGCCACCAAGTCTTCGAGCATGTCTTTGTCATCAGCCAAGAGGCTGGGGTCAATGGTGATGCGTTTGACATCGTGCTTGCAGGTCATCAAAACCTTGACCAAGCCAGAACCTGATTCCCCAGTCACTTCAACGAACGCCAATTCGTCTTGCGCCTTTTTCAGGTTTTCTTGCATGGCTTGGGCTTGCTTCATGAGGCCCGAGAGTTGTCCTTTGTTGAACATGGTGTTTCCCTTTTACAAACTAAAAAATAAAGCGGTAGGACTTAAAGCGGCTTGATACTGCCCGGCACGATTTTGGCGCCGTAATCACGCATCAAACTTTGAACATAGGTGTCGTTGAGGATGATGGCCTCAGCCCCTGCTTGGCGCTGCGCAGCAGCAGCGGCATTGCGCTTGGCGGGGCTGTCTTGCACGCGGCCCACTTCCACCGTCAAGCGCACTGGGTAGCCTGCGGTTTCGAGTGCTTTTTGCAAACGTTCACGACTCATGGTGCTGTTGAGCGACTCGCGCTCGACGCGCAACATCCAAGTGTCAGTGTCGCGCGCCACCAATTGCGATTGCAAACCCAACTCGCGCACCAAGGCATTGATGGTTTCGGCAGTTGACATCTCCATCACCAGCTTGTGCCAAAACTCACCATCGGGTGTGGCCACGATGTGCGGCACTTCGGTGGTGGGCGTTTGGGGCTCAAGCGCGGCGCTAGGCTCAGCTTGCTGACGCACGGGCATGGCCACCACAGCGGCATCTGAATCATGGTCGTAGCTTGGGCTGTCGCTGCCATCGGGGTCGTAACTAGGGTCGTCCTCCCAAGGGGCTACTTCGCGCGGCTGCATGTCGCGCACGGGCAAGGCTTGCACGAGGGCTGCGGGTGTAGGTTCGGATTGGCGTGGCGCAACAAAGGGCGGAGTTGGTGGCACTTGCAGCGGCTGAACAGCCAAAGGCGCTTGGACGGCAGCGGGTGCTTGAACCACAGGCTCGGGGGCTGCTGCTGGCTTGCCCTCGAACGCCACTGGCGCAGAGGCAGGCACCGACGTGGCGCGCTGCGGATTAATTAGAGTTTTTTTTTCAGCCGAGGCCGAAGCAGAACTTGAAACTTGTGGTTTGAACGCCAGCAAGCGCAGCAGCACCATCGTGAGTGCCGCATATTCGTCAGGTGCCAAGCCCAGTTCTTGACGGCCATGCAAACTCAGGCTGTAAAGCAGCTGGGTTTCATCGGGTGGCATAACGCCAGCCAAGCGGGCCATCTCAGCGGCCTCCGGGTCGGCGGCATCGCCCTCGCCCATATCTGGCACAGCCTGCAACACAGCCATGCGCTGCAAGACCATTGACATGTCTTCTAGCGTGGCAGCGGCGCTTAAACCGTTGAGGCGGAGCGCTTCGGAAGTTTCCACCACCGATTTGCCGTCTCCGTGGGCCAAAGCCTCGATCAAACGGAACACATGCGAGCGGTCTGCACTGCCCAACATTTGGCGCACTGCAGCTTCTTGCAACTGTCCACCACCATAGGCAATGGCTTGGTCCGTCAAGCTCAGCGCATCACGCATCGAGCCACGTGCCGCCCGGGCTAACAGTCGTAAGGCTTGTGGGTCAGATTCAATGTTTTCTTGACCCAATACATGGCCCAAATGCTCCAGCACAGTTTCGGGAGCCATTGGGCGCAGGTTGAACTGCAGACAGCGCGACAGCACAGTGACCGGCACTTTTTGCGGGTCAGTGGTGGCGAGCACAAATTTCAAATATTCGGGAGGCTCTTCCAGCGTCTTCAACATCGCGTTGAACGCGGTGTTGGTGAGCATGTGCACCTCGTCAATCATGAAGACTTTGAAGCGGCCTTGCACGGGTTTGTAAACAGCTTGCTCTAGCAAGCTCTGCACTTCGTCCACACCGCGGTTAGATGCGGCATCAAGCTCGGTGTAGTCCACAAAGCGGCCTGCATCAATGTCGGTACAAGCTTGGCAAACGCCGCACGGATTGGCAGTGATGCCGCCCGTGCCGTCCACGCCTTGGCAATTGAGCGATTTGGCCAACACGCGAGACACCGTGGTTTTACCCACACCACGCGTGCCGGTAAACAAATAGGCGTGGTGCAAACGTTGGGTGGTCAGCGCGTTGGTCAGCGCCTGCACGACGTGCTCTTGCCCCACCATCTCTGTGAAGGTTTTTGGACGATATTTGCGAGCGAGCACGAGGTACGACATAAGCCACGCATTCTATGTGACCTACAATAGACCCCGACGGGCCTCCTCACATGGTGAAGCGGCCAACTGGGTCAGGCGGGGAACCGAGCAGCCCTAACTGTG